>Ga0208693_1000013_pt1 | contig 185517 bp, 175 predicted proteins | sample AD_UKC071_MetaG_FD_184438 | JGI IMG/M metagenome (GOLD analysis project Ga0208693, IMG submission 184438) | Active sludge microbial communities of municipal wastewater-treating anaerobic digesters from USA - AD_UKC071_MetaG (SPAdes) (version 2) | ecosystem: Engineered > Bioreactor > Anaerobic... | reverse complement strand
GCGACTGCCGACGCACAAGGCCAGTCGCATCGGCGAACTGCTGCCCCATCGCTGGCAGCCAGGCCAGAGCGCTTGATCGCATCCATCAACGCCGCTCGGCGTCAATGTGGGTTGGCCGCGCGCTTACCCCCATCGGGCAATGCGCACTGGCCTGCTCGCGCCTGGCCGGTTTTGAAAAACAAAAAACCGGGCGCATGGCCCGGTTTGGAAGGTGGGCGCGGGCTGCCAGAGCCCGCGCCGGTTCTTTTTCTGTGGGTCTGTTCTTGTGGCTTGCGCGATCAGTGCGCGGACGCTTTCGCGGCGCCGTAGCCGGTTTCGGAACGCACTTGCTGCGCCGGGAAGGCGGCACGCTCAGCGGCGGCGTTCTTGCTCTTGTCGGTGATCGAGAAGAACCAGATGCCGATGAAGCCGATGGCCATCGAGAACAGGGCCGGCGAGGTGTACGGGAACAGCGCCGAACCCTTTGGGTTGCCCAGCGTGGCTTCCCACACCGAGGGCGACACCACGGTCAACAGCACCGACGAGATCAGGCCCAGGAAGCCACCGATCACCGCGCCACGGGTCGTGCAATCCTTCCACAGCACCGACAGGAACAGCACCGGGAAGTTGGCCGACGCCGCGATGGCGAATGCCAGCGACACCATGAAGGCGATGTTCTGCTTCTCGAACAGGATGCCCAGCGCCACGGCGATGATGCCCAGCGCGATGGTGGTGATGCGCGACACCTTCAGTTCGCTGGCGCTGTCGGCGTTGCCGTGCTTGAACACGGTGGCGTACAGGTCGTGCGACACGGCCGAAGCGCCCGACAGCGTCAGGCCGGCCACCACCGCCAGAATGGTGGCGAATGCCACGGCCGAGATGAAGCCGTAGAACACGTTGCCGCCCACGCTCTTGGCCACCAGCACCGCCGCCATGTTGGCCGTGCCCGCGCCGCCCTTGATGACGCCCTTGGCGACGTCGGCGAATTCGGGGTTGGTGAGCACCAGGGTGATGGCGCCAAAGCCGATGATGAAGATCAGGATGTAGAAGTAGCCGATCCAGGTGGTCGCCCACAGCACGCTCTTGCGCGCTTCCTTGGCATCCGGCACGGTGAAGAAGCGCATCAGAATGTGCGGCAGGCCGGCGGTGCCGAACATCAGCGCCATGCCGAAGGAGATGGCCGAGATCGGGTCCTTGATGAAGCCGCCCGGGCCCATGATCGACAGACCCAGCTTGGCGGCTTCCTCGGGCGTCTTGCCGGAGTTGGCGGCGATCGCGGTACGCACCTTCACGCCGTCAGCGAACAGCGCCTCGGGGCTGAAGCCGTACTTGGCCAGCACCATGACGCCCATGAACGTCACGCCCGACAGCAGCATCACCGCCTTGATGATCTGCACCCAGGTGGTGGCCGTCATGCCGCCGAACAGCACGTAGATCATCATCAGCGCGCCCACCAGCACCACCGCAACCCAGTAGTCCAGGCCGAACAGCAGCTTGATGAGCTGGCCGGCACCGACCATTTGCGCGATCAGGTAGAACGCCACCACCACCAGCGTGCCGCTGGCCGCGAAGGCGCGAATCGGCGTCTGCTGAAAGCGGTAACCCGCCACGTCGGCAAAGGTGAACTTGCCCAGGTTGCGCAGGCGCTCGGCCAGCAGGAAGGTCAGGATGGGCCAGCCGACCAGAAAGCCGATGGAATAAATCAGGCCGTCATACCCGGTGGCCATCACGGCCGCCGAAATGCCCAGGAACGACGCGGCCGACATGTAGTCGCCCGCGATGGCCAGGCCGTTCTGAAAGCCCGTGATGCCGCCGCCGGCGGTGTAGAAGTCCGCCGCCGACTTGGTGCGGCCGGCGGCCCATTTCGTGATCCAGAGCGTCAGCACCACGAAGCCGGTGAACATGGCGATGGCTGTCCAGTTGGTGGCCTGCTTGGCGGCTTCACCCACGTCGCCACCCGCGGCGTGCGCGGCGCCTGCGCCCAGCAGCGCCAGCGCGGTCAGAAATTTGTACGCGTGCTTCATTTGGTGGCGTCCTTCAGGATGTCGCGCGTCAGGCTGTCGTACGTGTCGTTGGCACGGAACACGTAGATGCCGGTGATGATGATGGTGAACACGATCACCGCCATGCCGATTGGAATGCCGATGGTGGTGACGCCGGCGCCCAAGGGCTTGGCGAGAAACTCCTTGTCGAACGCGATCAGGCCGATGTAACCGTAATACACGATCAGCATCAGGATGGTCAGGGTCCAACCAAAGCGGTTGCGAATGCTCTTGAGCTGCTGATATTTGGGATTGCGCTGAATCCGCTCGACCGCAGGGTCGCTCATAAGGTTTGTCTCCTAGTGTGAAGCGGCGGCATGGCAAGAAAAAAAGCGCCATGCACCACGAATGAATTCTGTGGAGCCGGACTGACCATCCCCTTACGCTGATCCGGGGCGACGGGCGGCGCGCGCGCCACGTCCTGTGGGCTTTTCATGGGCGCCAGCGCCCCCAAGTGAGCCGGACATAGAATTTTTGCCCTACCTTCCCCGCAGGGCCTCTTGGCATGTCGTCTCCCCTGATTCGCATTCGCGGCGCCCGCCAGCACAACCTCAAGAACCTCGACCTGGACATCCGCACAGGCGAGCTGACGGTGGTCACCGGCCCCAGCGGCTCGGGCAAGTCCAGCCTGGTGTTCGATACGCTGTATGCCGAAGGCCAGCGGCGCTATGTCGAGACCTTCAGCGCCTACGCGCGCCAGTTTCTAGACCGCATGGACAAGCCGGCGCTCGACAAGGTGGAAGGCGTGCCGCCCGCCATCGCCATCGACCAGACCAACCCGGTGCGCTCGTCGCGGTCGACCGTAGGCACCATGACGGAGTTGAACGACCACCTGAAGCTGTTGTTTGCCCGCGCCGGCCAGCTGTTTGACCGCGACACCGCGTTGCCGGTGCGGCACGACAACGCCGACAGCATCTATGCAGAGATGCAGGCGCGCGCGCTGGCGGCGAATGACCCGCGCCTGGTCGTGACTTTTGCCGTCGAACTGCCGGCCAGCGCCACGGCGGACGAGGTGCAGCAGTGGCTGTCGGCCAGCGGCTTCACGCGCGTGCAGGCCGAGCGCGAAGTCGACGGCAAGAAAATTCTCGACGTGGTGGCCGACCGCTTTCGCATGGGCAATGCCGAGCGCGCGCGCGTGGTTGAGGCGATCGAAGTCGCGCTCAAGCGCGGCGGCGGTCACATGACGGTTCATGTGCTATCAAATCAAGAGCTTTCCGCGTCGGATGGGAAAGCGCAAGACGGCGATTTGGCTTTGCATTCCGGGGTGCGGCCCGCGGTATGGAAATTTTCCACCGGCCTGCATTGCCCCGAGAGCAACGTGCGCTATGCCGACCCGATCCCGTCGATGTTCTCGTTCAACTCGGCGGTGGGCGCGTGCGACACCTGCCGCGGCTTTGGCCGCGTGATCGGGGTCGATTGGGGCCTGGTGATTCCCGATGAAAAACTGACGCTGCGCGCCGGCGCCGTCAAGCCGATCCAGACCCCGGCGTGGAAAGAAGCGCAAGACGATTTGATGCGCCACGCCGAGGCCGCCGGCATCCCCCGCGACACGGCGTGGAACCGGCTGACGCCCGAGCAAAAGCAGTGGGTGATCGAGGGCACGCCCAACTTCAAGGAAGGCAACTGGAACCGCCAGTGGTACGGCATCGCCCGCTTCTTCAAATACCTGGAGAGCAAGGCCTACAAGATGCACATCCGCGTGCTGCTGTCCAAGTACCGCAGCTACACGCCTTGCCCCGATTGCGGCGGCGCGCGGCTGAAGACGGAGCCTTTGCTGTGGCGCGTGGGCTCGAAAGCCGACGCGGACGCGGTGCTGCCGCCCGCGCAGCGCTTCCTGCCCGTGGGCGTGGGCTGGTCGCGCGAGCAGCTGGAAAGCCTGCCGGGGCTGACGCTGCACGATCTGATGCTGCTGCCCATCGAGCGGCTGCGCCGGTTTTTTGACCGCTTGCAGGATGCTTCCAATTCAGTAGCTGGTCGCGCTGATCCAGCAAGCGCTGCGGCGGATTTTTCTCCCTCACCCGCTCGGGGAGGGTTGGGGTGGGGACCAGCCGCGCTCACCCGTGGCGCCGCCGGCCCCTCACCCCAACCCCCGGATCGGGTCCGGGGCAGGCTCTCTCCCCAAAGGGGCGAGGGAGCCACAGCCGCGGCGGCGGTCGCGTTGATTGACGAGGACTTGCCCCCTCTCCCGCTGGCGGGAGAGGGTTGGGCTGAGGGCGATCCCGCTCACACAGCACACGCCGTCAGCCCCCATCCCCACCTTCCCCCAACGGGGGAAGGAGCAAAGAGCGCCGACGCCCAAGCCCTCAAACTCATCCTGGAAGAAATCACCACCCGCATCAAATACCTGTGCGACGTCGGTATCGGCTACCTCACGCTGGATCGCCAAAGCCGCACGCTGAGCGGCGGCGAGGTGCAGCGCATCAACCTCACCACCGCCTTGGGCACGTCGCTGGTCAACACGCTGTTCGTGCTGGACGAGCCGAGCATCGGCCTGCACCCGCGCGACATGGATCGCATCACGCAGGCCATGCAGCGGCTCAAGCACGCCGGCAACACGCTGGTGGTGGTGGAGCACGACCCCGCCGTCATGCTGGCCGCCGACCGCGTGCTCGACTTCGGCCCCGGCCCCGGCGCGGCGGGCGGGCGCATCGTGTTCGACGGCACGCCTGATGAACTGCGCCACGCCGACACGCTGACGGGCGCCTACCTCGGTGGGCGCAAATCCATCGGCCTGGGCCATGCGCGGCCCGTGGCACCCAACACCCCGCGCCTGATTCTGGAAGGCGCCACCGCGCACAACCTGAAAAACGTGTCGGTCGAATTTCCGCTGCAACGACTGGTCACGGTGACCGGCGTCAGTGGTTCGGGCAAATCCACGCTGATTCAGGACGTGCTGGCGCCCGCGCTGCTGCGCCACTTCGGCCAGGCGACCGAGGCGCCCGGCGCGCATCAGCGCCTGCTGGGCGCCGACCATTTGAGCGGCGCAGTCTTCGTCGACCAGTCGCCCATCGGCAAGACGGCGCGCTCCAACCCCGCCAGCTACGTCGGCGCTTGGGACGCCATCCGCAAACTGTTTGCCGACGCGCCGCTGGCCCGCCAGCGCGGCTACACGGCGGCCAAGTTCAGCTTCAACTCGGGCGATGGCCGCTGCCCGACCTGCGGCGGCTCGGGCTTTGAGCACGTCGAGATGCAGTTCTTGAGCGACGTCTACCTGCGTTGCCCCGACTGCGACGGCAAGCGCTACCGCCCGGAAATCCTGGAAGTGAGCATCGAGCGGCCGTTCAGGAAACCGGCCTCAGTCGCCCATCTGGACGAAGCCGTCGAGCGCTTGGCGGACGTCAACAAATTGGGGTCGGATTCCAATTTCCCGCCCCCCAGCGCATTGGCGTCCAAGGGGCCTGCCAGGAAATTGGACTCTGACCCCAATTTGTTGGGCCACGCCAGAACACGCCACCTCAACGTCGCCGACGTCCTCGACCTCACCGTCGCCGAAGCCGCCCAGCTGTTCGCCCAAGACCGCGACGTGATCCGCGCCTTGCAGCCCATCGTTGACGTGGGGCTTGACTATGTGAAGCTCGGCCAGCCCGTGCCCACACTGAGCGGTGGCGAGGCGCAGCGCCTCAAACTCGCGGGTTTTCTGGCTGAAGCCGCCAAAACGCAAACCGCCAGCCGCCAGCCCACCGCGCGCAAGGGCACGCTGTTCCTGTTCGACGAACCCACCACTGGCTTGCACTTCGACGACATCGCCAAGCTGATGCGCGCGCTGCGCAAGCTGCTGGACGCCGGGCACTCGCTGATCGTGATCGAGCACAACCTGGACGTGATCCGCGCCAGCGACTGGCTGATTGACCTGGGGCCGGAAGGCGGCGATGCGGGCGGCGAGGTGGTGGCGCAAGGCACGCCCGGCGAGGTTGCGCAGCACCCGCGCTCGCACACCGGCGCCGCTTTGCGCGACTACGCCGCGCAGTTGGGCGTTCAGCGTTCAGCGTTCAGCGTACAAGAACCGGGAGTGCTCTACAAAACAGAGCTGCCCGCGCTTGCCCCGCCTGCGCCAGCGGCCCAAAACATTGAAATCCTCAATGCACGCGAGCACAACCTGAAAAACCTGAGTGTGGACATCCCGCGCGGCAAGTTCAACGTCATCACCGGCGTCAGCGGCTCGGGCAAGTCCACGCTGGCGTTTGACATTCTGTTCAACGAGGGGCAGCGGCGTTATCTCGAATCGCTCAATGCCTATGCGCGCAGCATCGTGCAGCCGGCGGGCCGGCCCGAGGTGGATGCGGTGTACGGCATCCCGCCCACGGTGGCGATCGAGCAGCGCCTGTCGCGCGGCGGGCGCAAATCCACCGTGGGCACCACCACCGAGGTGTGGCACTTTCTGCGCCTGCTGTACGTCAAGCTGGGCGTGCAGCACTGCGTGCACGACGGCGCGGCGGTGCAGCCGCAAACGCCTGAGCGCATCGCGGCGCAGATCCTGACGCGCTTTCGCGGCCAGACCATCGGCCTGCTGGCGCCGCTCGTCGTCGGCCGCAAGGGCGTGTACACCGAACTGGCCGACTGGGCACGCCCGCGCGGGTTCACGCACCTGCGGGTGGATGGCGAGTTTCTGCCCACCACGGGCTTCCCGCGCATCGACCGCTTCAAGGAACACACCATCGAGCTGCCCGTGATGAGCCTGCCCGTCACGCCCGGCAACGAGGCGCAGCTGCGCGAATCGCTCACGCGCGCGCTGGAGCACGGCAAGGGCGTGGTGCACGTGCTGCACGACATCGCCGGGCTGCGCCACGCGATGGAAACCGGCGCATCGACGGCGCGCATCGGGCAGGTGGAAGTGTTCTCGACCAAGCGCGCCTGCCCGGTATGCGCCACGTCGTATGCGGAGCTGGACCCGCGCCTTTTTTCATACAACAGCAAGCACGGCTGGTGCCCCGATTGCGTGGGCACCGGCGTCAAGCTGACGCGCGAGCAGCGCAAGGCGCTGGACGATTCCGTGCTGGCCGACGACCAGAAGGGGCGCGAGCAGACCTTTGCCGAGCCCGAGGTTGAGGACGTGGGCGATGCGGTGTGCCCGACGTGCCAGGGGACGCGGCTCAATCCGGTGGCGCGGGCGGTGCTGCTGCAAGCGCCGCAGCCCCTCACCCCTACCCTCTCCCCAGAGGGGCGAGGGAGCAAGACCGTAGACGCGGCGCCGGATTTGCTCCCTCTCCCGCCTGCGGGAGAGGGCAGGGGTGAGGGCGACGGCGTCGCCATCACCCAACTCGCCCGCTTGAGCGTGCAAGACCTGCGCACCTGGTTCGACGGCCTGCAACTCGAAGGCCGTGACGCCGATATCGCGCGCGATTTGATCCCCGAGATCAAAAGCCGCCTCGACTTCCTCGAACAAGTCGGCCTGGGCTACCTCACGCTGGATCGCGGCGCGCCCACGTTGAGCGGCGGCGAGGCGCAGCGCATCCGTCTGGCGGCGCAACTGGGCAGCAACCTGCAAGGCGTGTGCTACGTGCTGGATGAGCCCACCATCGGCCTGCACGCGCGCGACAACCAGATCCTGCTGGATGCGCTGCACAGCCTCAGCAGCAAAGGCAACACGCTGGTGGTGGTGGAGCACGACGAAGAGACGATTCGCCGCGCCGAGCACCTGATCGACATCGGCCCCGGCGCCGGCGTGCGCGGCGGCCGGCTGGTGGCCGAGGGCACGGCGGCGGATCTGGAAGCGGCGGCCCATTCGGCCACTGGGCGCTATTTGCGCGACGCGATGCGTCACCCGATGCAAGCGCGGCGTGCGGTGGAGGCGGGGCTGCCCCTCACCCCAGCCCTCTCCCCAAAGGAGCGAGGGGGCCAATCAGCCAAGGCCCGCGCGAGCAAACCGGCATTGCCGCCTCTCCCGCCTGCGGGAGAGGGCAGGGGTGAGGGCGGCAGCGCCACCCAGCCAATCGCCTGGTTAAGCGTCCTTGGCGCCCATCTGCACAACCTGCGCGGCGTCGATGTCGCCGTGCCGCTGAACCGCCTCGTCGCCGTCACCGGCGTCAGTGGCTCCGGCAAATCCACCCTCGCGCGCGACGTGCTGCTGGCCAACGTGGCCGCCTGGGTCGGCCAGCGCGCCACCAAGGCCGGGCGCGAGGCGATGGACGCCGGCAAGGCGCCGGCGCTGGTAGGCTGCACGGGGCTCCGGGGCTTCGAATCCATCGACCGCGTGCTTGAAGTCGACCAGACGCCCATCGGCAAAACGCCGCGCAGCTGCCCGGCCACCTACATCGGCTTCTGGGACACGGTGCGCAAGCTGTTTGCCGACACGCTGGAAGCCAAGGCGCGCGGCTACGGCCCGGGGCGCTTCAGCTTCAACACCGGCGAAGGCCGCTGCCCCAGTTGCGAAGGCCAGGGCGTGCGCACCATTGGCATGAGCTTTCTGCCCGACGTGAAGGTGCCCTGCGAGGTCTGCCACGGCGCGCGCTTCAACCCCGAGACGCTGGCGGTGACGTGGCGCGGCAAGAGCATCGGCGACGTGTTGCAGATGGAGGTCGATGAGGCTGTCGACTTCTTCGCCAGCATGCCCGCCATCGCGCACCCGCTGCAACTGCTGAAAGACGTGGGCTTGGGCTACCTGACCCTCGGCCAGCCCTCACCCACGCTCAGCGGCGGCGAGGCGCAGCGCATCAAGCTGGTGACGGAACTGTCGAAAGTCCGCGATGACGTGACGAGAAGAGGCCAGAAGGCGCCGCACACGCTCTACGTGCTGGACGAACCCACCGTCGGCCTGCACATGCAAGATGTCGAAAAACTCATCCGCGTGCTGCACCGCCTGGTCGATGGTGGCCACAGCGTACTGGTGATCGAGCACGACCTCGACCTGATCGCCGAGGCCGACTGGATCGTCGACCTGGGGCCCGAAGGCGGCGACGGCGGCGGCCGGCTGGTGGCCGCCGGCACGCCCGAGGATGTGGTGCGCGCCGGCACGCACACCGGCGTGGCGCTGGCGCCGGTGCTGGCGCGCGGCTGACGCGCGCGGGCCGCGCTGACGCTCAGGCGACGCGGCATGCGGGCTTTCCTGATGGCAGGCGCGGCGCCGACAGGCTCCAATCCATGTTTCGCGTCCACCTGGAGTGCCCCTCATGCAACGCCGTCGTTTCTTGCTTGCCCTTTCCGCCGCCGCCGCCGTGGCATGGCCCATGGCCGCGCTGGCGCAGGCCTTTCCCAACAAGCCCATCAAGCTCGTGATCGCCTTCCCGGCCGGTGGGCCGACCGACATCACCATGCGCGCGCTGGCCGATGGCGCGTCCAGGGCGCTGGGCCAGCCCGTCATCGTCGAGAACAAGCCCGGCGCCGGCGGCACGCTGCCCGCGCAGGCGCTGCAGACCTCGCCGGCCGATGGCTACACGGTGGCGCAGATTCCGCTCGGCGTGTTCCGCCTGCCCTACACCACCAAGCTCACCTGGGACCCGGTGAAGGACATTAATTACGTACTCAACGTCACCGGCTACGCCTTCGGGCTGGTGGTGCCGGCCGATTCGCCCATCAAGAGCTGGACGCACTTCGTGGGCTACGCCAAGGCCAACCCAGGCAAGCTGACGTATGGCTCTACCGGCACCATGACCAGCCCGCACCTGACCATGGAGCAGGCGGCGCAGAAGGCCGGCCTGCAGGTGACGCACGTGCCGTACAAGGGCAGCGCCGACCTGATGCAGGCGCTGCTGGGCGGCCACATCATGGCCGCGGCCGATTCCACCGGTTTTGCGCCGCACGTCGAAAGCGGCAAGCTGCGCGTGCTCAACACCTGGGGCGACAAGCGGCTGGACAAGTTCCCCGACGCGCCCACGCTGAAAGAACTGGGCCTCGACATCGTGCAGAACTCGCCCTTCGGCATCGGGGCGCCGCGCGACACGCCGCCCGCCGTGGTCAAGCGCCTGCACGACGCCTTCAAGCAGGCGATGGAGCAGCCCGCGTACGTCGATGCGCTCAAGCGCTACGACATGGTGCCGATGTACATGAGTTCGGCGCAGTACAAGAAGTTTGCGCAGGACACCTTCACGCGCGAGAAGGCGCTGATCGAGAAGCTGCGGCTGGCCAAGCCGTCGTAAGCGTTTTACCGCTGCCGCGCCGCGCCGCGCGCGGCGCGCCCGGCCGACTGCGCCAGCAGCGTGCGCGCCACCTCGGCAAACCCGGCGCCGCGCTCGCCCTGCGTGACGTACCGCGGCTTGAACCGCAACTGCCGCTCGAAGCGCCGCACATTCGCCACGCCCACGCTGTGCGTGAAGTGCTGGAACATCACCTGGTCGTTGGTCGAGTCACCCACGTAGACCCAGCGGTCGATCTGCGCCGCCAGCTCGATGCCCAGCAGCTCGCGCGCGATCCAGCACGCACCCTGCCATTTGTCGTGCTCGCCGATCCAGCCGTTGACGTGGATGCTGCTGACGGTGGCGTTCAGCCCTTCGTCACGCAGGATGCGCACCACCGCGTCGATCTGCGTCGCATCGAGGTGCGCGAACTCGCCGTGGTCGATGGCGATGTCGGTTTCACGCCCGGCCGAATCGCGCGCCAGCATGGCGCCAGGCACCGCGCGCAGCACACGCGCGGCGGCGTGCTGCAGCTGTGTCAGGTTGCGCGCGCGCGTGGCGGCGTCTTGTTGATATAGTTTTGATAGCTGCCCGCGATGATCCGACAAGCGTTGGCTGCCTGTTTGCCCGAAAAAATCCGCGGGCAAGGTGGCGTCAGGGCGCAGCAGCGCCACGGCGCCGTTTTCGGCCACGATGGCCCTCACTGGCCAGGCGCGCGCAAAGGGCTCGCTCCAGCCCACGGGCCGGCCCGTGACGGGAATGACGGCGAACCCGGCGTGCGCCAGGTCGTGCAATGCCTGCAGCGCGTCGGGCGTCACCGCGCCTTCGGTCGTCAGCGTGTCGTCGACGTCGGTGAAGACGCCCGCCACATCGGCCCATGCGTGGGCAGGCAGCGTGGAAAGTGCGCGCACTGCCGACGTCCGATGCGTTGGGTCAGCGCTCGCCGGCCGCCAGCAAGCGCCCCGGCTGGGGTTTGTCGCGCATCGCCGGGCCGGGAATGGCGCGCGGCACGGCGGCCACCCGCTTGGCCGACGACGCGGGCGGGCAGGCGCCGGTGCGCATGTGCTGCAGGGCGGTGGACAGCAGCCGCTCGCCGGGGTCGCCCAGCGCGTGGTCAAAGTCGTCGGCCACCGCGCAGGTGGGCGCCATTCCCTCGGCGTAGTCGCCAAAGCCCTTGGCGTTGGTGCCCTGGAATTCGATGGGGTACAGCGCCATGCCGCAGTTGTCCTGCCGCGTGAAGCCGTAGGGCTTGCCGCAGGTGCTGCCGCCGATCAGCACCACGTCCAGGTCGACGCCGCGCAGGGCGTTGATGATCGACTCGCTGGCCGAACAGGTCGAGCCGGACGTCAGCACGTACACGCGCGGCAGGCCCAGCGGCGGCAGCGCCGAGCCCGCGACGTAACGGCTGCCGCTGTCGGCCACCAGCACGCGCGTGGTGAAAGGCAGCGTCGAGTGCGCGGTTTCGCCAGCGCGCTGGTCGTTGTAGACGAGTTGTTCGAACACCTTGCCTTCGGCGGCAGGGCCCGCCACCATCGACGCCATGGACAGGGCCACGTACAGGTAGCCACCGCCGTTGTAGCGCAGGTCCAGCACCAGATCGTCGATGCCGGTCGAGCGCAGCGACTTCACGGCGTCGATCAGCTTGTCTTGCGCCACGCTGGAATGGTCGTTGAACAGCATGTAGCCGACCTTGCGGCCGGCCTGCGCGTCAATGATCTGGGTGGTCGGCAGCGGGTCGTCCTGGATCGGAGCCGCGTGCAGGGTGATGTTGCGCGCGGCAGCGGCGGGCGTGTCGCGGTAGCTGAAGGTGATGGTGGCCGCCGGGCTGTTGGGGTACCAGGTGTTGTGCGAGGTGCTGATGACGCCCAGCAGCTCTCCGCCGCGCGCCATGCCGGCCTGCGCGGCGGGCGATGCGGCGGTAATCAGCGCCACGCGGCGCCGGCCGGCGTCATCGGTCGCCCATTCGATGCCATAGCCCGTGTTGGCGCCGGTGGAGATCGCGTCCGCCGTCGGCGCGGGGATGATGAAGCTGAAGCGGTCTTTCGGCCGGCCCAGGCGATCCGGCGTGTCGGCCAGGATGCCGTAAAAGTAGGTCGACACGTCCGGCGCGGCGGCCAGGCTGAGCGGGCGCAATTCCTTGTACCAGAGGTACTGCTCGCCCAGGTACGCGCGCACGAACTGCTTGGGCGCGTCGGCGGTGCAGATGTTGGCAAAACTGCTGGACAGCGGCACGGTGTCGGCAGTCGTGGTGGTCGGGCTGGTCGTGCCGGTGGGCGGGGCGCAATCGGCCACGCACGCGTTGGTGGCGCCACTTCCACCGCCGCCGCCGCAAGCCATCAGGGCGGCGGGCATCACCAGAGCGCACCAGCGCAGGGCGCGCAAGCGCCTGGCCGTGAAAAGGCGGGGTGTCATCGGGATCTTCTTGAATGAATCGTTAGCGCGTCATTCTAGACAGCGCCAGGGACCATCAAGCGGCGGGCGGAAGCGGCGCGTCGTCGTCGTCCAGATCGGCCAGATCCAGGCTCAGCGGCTCGGTCGGCACGCGTTCGACGTCGTGGTGCAGGAAGGCGATCAGGAACTGAATGCCGATGATCAGCGGCAGCGCCGCCAGCATCACGGTGCCGCTGGTGGCTGGCAGCCCGGTCATCGAGCTGCGCAACCACTGCCAGCCGCCAAACAGCACCCCCAGCGCGCACAGCAACAGGCCCAGCAGGCTGTACAGGCTGCCCAGATTGAAGTCGCGCAGCAGGTACAGGTACACAAACCGCTTGAAAAAGCGGTTGACGTGCTTGACCATGAACTCGGGCAACACTTTCGATACCTTTAGGCTCGATTCCTCGTCCGCGTACACCGAATCCATCGGCACGTCGTGCACCACCGCGCGCATGGTGTTCAGGTGGTAGAGCATGTCGGTTTCGAAGAAATAGCGCTGCTCCAGCTTGTGCAGCGGCAATTCGCGCAGCACCGCCGTGTGAATGGCGGTGTAGCCATTGGTCGGGTCCATGATCGACCAGTAGCCCGTGCTGAGCTTGTTGACGAACGACAGCGCCGCATTGCCGAACAGCCGGATCGGCGGCATGCCCTTGAGCGATTCGGGCCGGTAGAAGCGGTTGCCCTTGGTGTAATCGGCCTTGCCGCGCGCGATGGGGCGCGTGAAATGCGGAATCAGCGCCGGGTTCATCTGGCCATCGCCGTCGACCTTGACCACGATGTCCATCCCTTCCTCCAGCGCCGCGCGGTAGCCCGTGCGCACCGCGCCGCCCACGCCCTGGTTCTGTTCGTGAAAGATCACCCGCACACGCGGATCGGTGCATTGCTCCTGAACAAACTGGCCACTCTGCTGGGGGCACTTGTCGTCCACGACATAGATACGCCTGACCTGCGGCGGCATGCGGGCGATCACGTCCATGACGTGCGCGCGCACCTTGAAGCTGGGGATGACAACGGCGACGCGATGAGTCATGTCAAGCCTGCCCTCCGCTGGCGGCCAGCGACACGCCTGCCAGGATCAAGGCGCCGCCGAGCAATGTTTGCCATGTCAGCGGCTCTTTTAAAAAAAACCAAGCAAGCAGCGGCACAAATAGGAAAGCGAGCCCCATGAATGGATAAGCCATGTGCAGTGGAGCATGGCGCAAGGTCCAAATCCAGCCTAGGGTAGTGAGACCATACAGCACCAAGGAACTGATAAGCCAACCGTTCTGAAGCAAAGCGAGGAAGGACAATGTGTCGGGCAGCGCTTGAGCAGCCCTTTTGAACAGCAATTGGCCGATACTAATTGCCAACACGCACAGGAGCGCTGAGAGCATCGTCAAGCCTGACATTAGTTTCTTCCTATCTCATGTTTGCGAGCAACGAAATGTCTTTTCATGTGGGGGTAGTACGGTTTGCTGCATTCAATGACATGATGATCGGTGACAAAATTAGCGGCGCATAAAAAATTATCAATATGTACCTATATTCAGCTGCTATGGAAAATATAAATATTCCCATCAGTTGGATCAATAGCGCTGCCGATATGATAAACGCGGCTCGGTCGTGTTTGCGGATGGATTGTTTCGTGCATATAAAAATCAAAAACAATCCAAGCATGGGTGTCCATAGCAAAAAACGCCAGTCATAGCTGAACTCATAGACTTGATTCAAGAGCTTCGGATAAGCGGTAAGGTTCAGCGGATTGTATTCTGATTTGGTTGCATCTAAGCGCGATCCAGGCTTGTTGCTTAATGTATGCCGCGCGTCATCTGGGCCGACCATGCCCCCTTGGCCTAGCATAGATGCCAAGAAAATATTGACTCGGCTGGAAGCAAATGCAGGAATATTTCTCCATACATTATACTTGAGGAAATCTGCGCGAAGACGGCGCTCATCCGTTTTTGTCATATTCCGAAGCATCACCCGATCCTGATTTTGATGCCAGAAGGTATCCCAATAGTCTCGATCATAAAGTCGATCAATGTCTTCCTGGGTCACATAGCGATACATGATTTCCTTGGTTCTGTCGGTAACCATGTGTCGCGTTTCCCACAGGTTCATGGGCCGGCTTTGCATGAAGTTGATGGTCTCAAAAAGAATCAGTGGCTTTACGGCTCCATGACCCCCCCCTAGATCGTATATCTTCGCCCCTATCTGGATTGCCGCTGTCCAAAATAAGATGATCGCCAGAATTCCCCAGCGAAGAGCACCCTTGAAGTGAATGGCGAGATAGATCACTGGTAAGAGGGCTATGACGCCGTTGCCTTTAAAAAAACACGCGATCGGAAACAAAAAGAACAAGTAGAAAAGCCCTAGGGCGGAAATCTTCTCTTGCCGGCTGGATAGCCAAACTTCAAACAATAGTCCAACAAACGCAAGGCTGAAGATCGCGTCAGGATAGGCGCTTGTCGAAAAATTTAGAATGTGCGGCGTGCAGGCGACGAAGACGATTAAAAATATCGCTGTTTTTTTGTAATGGTTGATGTAGGTCCATCCAATAATTCGGGACAGTATGATCCCTTGAAATAATATCAAGGGCAACATTAATGCTTCTACCCGTTGGGTTGCGCCATAGGTCGCGAGTGCATACAATAGCCAAGCTGGGTCTTTGCCTGTGTATCGCGGCACGCCTTGATTGATATTCGCGATCAATGAGTATCCGTCCTGCCCCAGTGGTCCTGGCCAGACTCCCAAATACCACGCAAAATAAACAGTTAATACGATAGCTGCTATAAAACCATAAACTCTTGTTTTTTCTATGAGGGCGGGCCCGCGCACAACCCCGATGAGTTTTGGAGTGGGCGGTTGCGGCGAGCCGCGTCCTTCATGATCGATGGACGTCAAATGATTGATCTCGGCTTCCATGCCAAGGCTTCCAACTGCGTCTGTTTCACTCAAGCTCCCTGCAACGCCAACCCCGCATGCTCCCGCAGCGGGTGAAAATGAATCTTCGGAAATCGCTCCTGCGCCAGTCGCACGTCATAAGGCGATGAGCACAAGTAGGCCAGCGCATCGGCCGCGTCGTGCGCCATGCGCAGCGGGTAGGCGTTCTCAAATTCGCGCAGCTGCTGCGGCGTGTCGGCGCTGATCCAGCGCGCGCCGGTGTATTGGCAGCCCTCCAGGCGGATGTCGCAGTCGTACTCGGTTTTCAGGCGGTGCTGCACGACTTCAAACTGCAGCTGACCGACCGCGCCCAGCAGCATGTTGCCGCCGGCATCGGGCTTGAAGACCTGGATCGCGCCTTCCTCACCAAGCTGCGCCAGGCCCTGCTGCAACTGCTTGGTGCGCAGCGGATTTTTCAGCACCACCGTCATGAACATTTCGGGCGCGAAAAACGGCAGGCCGGTGAATTGCAGGTTGGCGCCATCGGTGATGGTATCGCCCAACTGCACGCCGCCGTGCGTCGTGAAGCCGATGATGTCGCCGGCATAGGCCTCGTCCACGGCTTCACGGCGTTGCGACAAGAACGTCACCACGCTGGTCGGGCGCAATTCCTTGGATGTGCGCTGCACCTTCAGTTTCATCCCAGGCGTGTACTTGCCGCTGGCCACGCGCACAAAGGCGATGCGGTCGCGGTGGTTGGCGTCCATGTTGGCTTGCACCTTGAAGACGACACCGGCAAACGTGTTGTCCTCGGGCTGGATGACCTGCTCGCGCACCTCCTTGTTGACCACGACGCTGCTGGTGCGCGGGCGCGGCGCGGGCGCCATGTCGACCAGCGCGTCCAGCACTTCCATCACGCCGAAGTTGTTGACGCCTGAGCCGAAGAAGACCGGCGTCTGCTTGGCAGCCAGAAAGGCATCGTGGTCCCACGCGGGCGAGGCGCCCACGGCCAGTTCCATGCTTTCCTCGGCGGCGATGAAGGCATCGCCAAAGCGGGCGATCAGCTTGTCGCGCTCGGTCAGCGGGATCACCTCGAAGTCCTGCGGGCGCTTTTCGCTGCCGGCCTGAAACACCGTCATGGCCCGCGTGCGCAGGTTGATGATGCCGCCGAAGCGCTTGCCCTGGCCCACCGGCCAGGTCATGGGCACGCAGGGCATGCCCAGTTCGCGCTCCACCTCGTCCAGGATGTCGAGCGGGTCGCGCACCTCGCGGTCCATCTTGTTGACAAAGGTGATGATGGGCGTGTCGCGCTGGCGGCAGACTTCGATCAGCCGGCGCGTCTGCGCCTCCACGCCGTTGGCGGCGTCGATCACCATTAGGGCGCTGTCCACCGCCGTCAGCACGCGGTAGGTGTCTTCGGAGAAGTCCTTGTGGCCCGGCGTGTCGAGCAGGTTGATCACGTGGTCGCGGTACACCATCTGCATCACGCTCGATGCAACGGAGATGCCGCGCTGCTTTTCGATTTCCATCCAGTCGCTGGTGGCGTGGCGGCTGGCCTTGCGGGCCTTCACGCTGCCGGCGATCTGGATCGCGCCAGAGAACAGCAGCAGCTTTTCAGTCAGTGTGGTTTTGCCCGCGTCGGGGTGGCTGATGATGGCAAAGGTGCGACGGCGACGCGTCTCGGCGGCGTGGGACAAGGCAAAAAACTCCGGGTGGCGCCCGCAGGCCCATGACAAGCGGGCGGGCAGGGCGTGAACCTTCGAATTATCGCCCGCCTACCAAAGGCCGGCCGTTATAATCGACGCCTTTCCGAGGAGCGTTGCAGCGCCTGCGTTTTGCCAGGCGTGAGGCTCGGATCCCTTTCTTGCAACGACGCTCATCCACCGGCCGGGTGCGATGGGTTGAATTCTTCGCTTTCGTCCCTGCGCCGGTGGCTCATAGACCTTTTGAGAGAGCCTGCCATGAACGCACCGCTGAAGAACCCCGTGGCCGCCGATTCGGCCATTGCCGACATCAACCTGGCCGCCTGGGGCCGCAAAGAGATCGCCATTGCCGAGACCGAGATGCCCGGCCTGATGGCGATCCGCGACGAATTCGCCAAGAAAAAGCCCCTGAAAGGCGCCCGCATCACCGGCAGCCTGCACATGACGATCCAGACCGCCGTGCTGATCGAAACCCTGCAAGCCCTCGGCGCCGAGGTGCGCTGGGCCTCGTGCAACATCTTCAGCACGCAGGACCACGCCGCCGCCGCCATTGCCGCCAACGGCACGCCAGTGTTCGCCGTCAAGGGCGAGACCCTGACCGACTACTGGGACTACACGCACCGCATTTTTGACTTCGGCAAGAAGGGCACGAAGGGCGAAGGCCCCAACATGATCCTGGACGACGGCGGCGACGCCACGCTGCTGATGCACCTGGGCCAGCAGGCCGAAACCAACCCCAAGGTGCTGGCCGCGCCTAAGAGCGAAGAAGAAAAAATCCTGTTTGCCGCCATCAAGGCCAAGCTGAAGGAAGACCCCACCTGGTACAGCCGCAAGTCGGCCGAAATCATCGGCGTGACCGAGGAAACCACCACCGGCGTGCACCGCCTGAAAGAGATGAGCGCCGCCGGCACGCTGCTGTTTCGCGCCATCAACGTCAACGACTCGGTCACCAAGTCCAAGTTCGACAACCTGTATGGCTGCCGTGAATCGCTGGTCGACGGCATCAAGCGCGCCACCGACGTGATGATCGCCGGCAAGGTCGCCGTGGTGTGCGGCTATGGCGACGTGGGCAAGGGCAGTGCGCAGGCGCTGCGTGCGCTGTCGGCCCAAGTGTGGGTGACCGAGATCGACCCCATCTGCGCGCTTCAGGCCGCCATGGAGGGCTACCGCGTGGTCACCATGGAAGACGCCGCGCCGCTGGCCGACATTTTCGTCACGACCACCGGCAACAAGGATGTCATCACCTACAAGCACATGAAGGCCATGAAAGACCAGGCCATCGTCTGCAACATCGGCCACTTCGACAACGAAATCCAGGTCGCCGAGCTGGAAGCCAAGTGCAAGTGGGAAGAGATCAAGCCGCAGGTCGACCACGTCATCTTCAAGGACGGCAAGCGCATCATCCTGCTGGCCAAGGGGCGCCTGGTGAACCTGGGCTGCGCCACCGGCCACCCCAGCTACGTGATGAGCAGCAGCTTTGCCAACCAGACCATCGCGCAGATCGAGCTGTTCAGCCACCCGGATGCGTACGACGTGGGCAAGGTTTACGTGCTGCCGAAGCACCTGGACGAAAAAGTGGCGCGCCTGCAACTGGCCAAGCTCAACGCCAAGCTGACCGAGCTGACGGCGGAGCAGGCCAAGTACATCGGCGTGCCCAAGCAGGGGCCGTACAAGCCGGACACGTACCGCTATTGATTCAATAGCTGTTTGCGCTTGACTGGAAAGCGCTGGCGGCCTGTTTGATGCCTATTCCGTGCGTGCCGACCAGTTCCTCGTCGATCGCGGCCTGGCCGCCAGCCGCAGCCAGGCGCAGCGCCTGATCGCGGCCGGCGCGCGCTGGCTGTCGCCCACCGGCTGGCGCGACCTGGGCAAGAGCGACGACTTGCCGCCCGGCGCGCAGGTCGAGCTGCTCGATGCGTCGGAAGCGCGCTATGTCTCGCGCGGCGGCCTCAAGCTGGAAGGCGCGCTGCGCGAAACGGGGCTCGACGTGCGCGGCTGGCGTTGCCTGGATGTGGGGCAGTCCACCGGCGGCTTCACCGACTGCCTGCTGCAGCACGGCGCGGCCAGCGTGACCGGCGTGGACGTGGGGCACGGGCAACTGCACCGGCGCCTGGCGCAAGATGCCCGCGTGCGGGCGCTGCAGGGCGTCAACGCGCGCGACCTGAATGCTTCTTTATTGATAGCTAACAATCTTGATGACAAAAGCGCAGGCAGCCTCTTTCACCAAGGTTTTGACCTTGTCGTGGGCGACCTGTCGTTCATCTCGCTCACGCTGGTGTTGCCCGCGCTGGTGCCGCTGCTTCAGCCCGGCGGCCAGTTGCTGATGCTGGTCAAGCCGCAGTTCGAGCTGCAGCCGGGCGACATTGGCAAGGGCGGCATCGTGCGCGACGCGGGCCTGTACACGCAAGTTGAGCAACGCCTGCGCGCGGCCTGCGCCAACGCGGGTCTGATCGTGCGCCAATGGCTGCCCAGCCCCATCGTGGGCGGCGACGGCAACCGCGAATTCTTCATCCATGCCGCGCAAGTGGCCACTTTCTGACATCGCACCATGAGCCTGAACCTCAGCCTCGAATTCTTTCCCCCCAAGACGCCCGAAGGTGTCGAAAAGCTGCGTGCCGTGCGCGCCCGGCTGTACCCGCTGAAGCCCGAGTTCTGCTCGGTCACCTTTGGCGCCGGCGGCTCCACGCAGGACGGCACCCTGGACACCGTGCGCGAAATCGTCGGCGAAGGCATGCGCGGCGTGCCGCACCTGTCGTGCATCGGGCAGACGGCCGAGTCGATCCGCGAGCGCCTGGCTACTTACCGCGCGGCGGGCGTGCGCCGCATCGTCGCGCTGCGGGGCGACCTGCCCAGCGGCTACGGCAGCGGCGGCGAATTCCGCTACGCCAGCGACCTGGTGGCTTTCATCCGTGCCGAAACGGGCGATCACTTCAAGCTGGCCGTCGCCGCCTACCCCGAAATCCACCCGCAGGCCAAGTCGCCCGATGCCGACCTGGACGCCTTTGCCGCCAAGGTGCGCGCGGGCGCCAACGTCGGCATTACGCAGTATTTCTTCAACCCGGACGCGTACTTTCGCTACCGCGACGAACTGAAGGCACGCGGCGTCGACGTGCCGGTGCTGCCCGGTATCATGCCCATCACCAATTCGACGCAGCTGCTGCGCTTTTCGGACAGCTGCGGCGCCGAGGTGCCGCGCTGGATCCGCGCGCGACTGCAGGCCTTCGGCGACGACGCCGCTGCCATCCGCGACTTTGGCGCCGACGTGGTAGCCGCCCTGTGCGAACGCTTGCGCGCGGGCGGCGCGCCGGGCTTTCATTTCTACACGCTGAACCAGGCCAACGGCACGCTCGAAGTGTGCCGCCGACTGGGCTGGGCGACACCGGCCTGAGCGCCGCCCCTTGATGCGGCGCTGCAACAAGGCGCCGCGCGCCGTTGGGCGCCGAAGCCGCGTTTGATGTGGCGCAACACCGCCCGGCCAGACCGGCAGTCAAATCCCTTCCACTCAAAAGCTTATTTGTTGGAAGGGAAAACACCATGTTCAAGAAAAGTATGTTGCTGGCTGCGGTGCTTGCTGGCCTGGCCGCGCCCGCCTGGGCGCAAACCTCGGGTGACAGCCCGTGGCTGGTGCGCCTGCGCGCCGTGCACCTCAACAGCGCCAACGGCGATTCGACCGGCCTGGGCCTGACGGTCAACAACAAATGGCTGCCCGAGGCGGACGTGTCGTACTTCTTCACGCCCAACATCGCCGCCGAGCTGATCCTGACCTATCCGCAGCGCCATTCGGTCTATGCCGGCGGGGGCTACATCGGCTCGCTGCGCCACCTGCCGCCCACGCTGACGCTGCAGTACCACTTCACCAACGCCACGCCTTTCACGCCTTACGTGGGCGCCGGCCTGAACTACACGCGCTTCAGCTCGGTCGACCTGCTGGGCGGCGCTGCCGACGTCAAGCGCAATTCGTTCGGCCCCGCGCTACAGGTAGGCGCCAGCTACGCGCTGACCAAGAACCTGTCGCTGAACCTGGACGTCAAGAAGGTCTGGATCAAGACCGACGTGTACGCCGGCGGCAACAAGGCTGGCACTTTCAAGGTCGACCCCGTGCTGGTGGGCGTCGGCCTGGGCTACCGGTTCTGATGGGATCGTCTTCGCTCGTTCGACGGGAAAGGGGGCTTTGGCCCCTTTTCCTTTTTCTGGCACCCCGGGCGGCCCTGAAGACAGCCCGCAGCGAAGCAGTTAAAATGCGCCCCATGTTACGGGACACCTCTCCCGGCGCCCGCGCCCGCGGCACGCCGGATTCGGGAAGTGCGCGCCGTCTGCCAGCCTGCCGAGTGTTGTGGATCGGCGCGCTGTTGCTGGCAGCTGGGCCCCTTGCGGCCCAGACGGTGAGCCTCAACGCTTCCAACCCATCCTCTCTGCTCGCCGAGCCATGCTCGTCGGCCAGAGCCGTGCACGACATGCGCTGCACCAACTACACCGGCTTCAAGGCGCGGTTGGGTGGCGATGCGGGCGCGCTGGCCGACGCGGACCCCAGCCCCAGTGCTGGCGCGCCGGGCCTGACCGCGTCCAAACGCCCCTCGCTTGGCCTCAGCGCCGGGCGCGACCTGCAGCGCGGCGTCGCGTCGTGGTACGGCCCCGGCTTTCATGGCCGGCTGACGGCCAACGGCGAAAAGTTCGACATGCACGAGCTTACCGCCGCGCACAAGACGTTGCCCTTCGGCACCCGCGTGCTGGTGCACAACCCGCGCACCGGCAAGGAAGTGGTGGTGCGCATCAACGACCGCGGTCCGTTCATCAAGGGCCGCGTCATCGACTTGAGCAAGGCGGCGGCCAAGGCGCTGGGCTTCAACGCGCGCGGACACGATGCGGTGGTGCTGCGCGAAGTGGCGCCGACGGCACGCACGGCGAGCGCGGCGGCATCGGATCGCGACAGCTGATTTGACAATCGAATCAGCCTTTGGCGCTTGCCCACAAAGCGTCTAGCGCTATCAAGTCAATAGTAAAAAAGGCGCCGAAGCGCCTCTTTTCTTTCGCCTCATAGGCCGCTGCGCGGCGTAAGGTTATCGTTCGTCGAACGACACCGTCAGCTTGTCGGTCACCGGCCGTGCCTGGCAGCTCAGCACGAAGCCCTGCGCCATTTCTTCCTTTTCGAGCGTGAAATTCTTGTCCATGCTGACCGCGCCGTCCAGCACCTTGGCGCGGCAGGTGCAGCACACGCCGCCCTTGCACGAATAGGGCAGGTCCAGGCCCGCGGCCAACGCCACGTCCAGCACGTGCTGGTCGGTGCGCATGGCCAACTCGTGCGTTTTGCCGTCGATCTTGATCTTCAGCTCGACCTGGCCGACAGGCGCTTCGGGGTCGGGCTGCTCGACGGCGGCGCGGCGCATTTCGGGGCTCAACTCTTCCAGGCGCGGCGAGGTGAAGCGCTCGGTGTAGATGCGGTCTTCAGGCACGCCGGCACCCTTCAGCGCGGCCTCGACGGCCTCGATCATGGCCTCGGGGCCGCACACGAACACCTCGTCCATGCTCTTGGCGGGCAACAGCGTGTCGATCAGTTGCTGCACCTTCGGTCCGTCAATGCGGCCTTCGAGCATCGGCACTTCCTGCGCCTGGCGCGACAGGATGTGGATCAGCGTCAAGCGGTTCTTGTACTTGTCCTTCAGGTCTTGCAGCGCTTCGTTGAACATCACGCTGCTCATGCGGCGGTTGCCGTAGACCAGCGTGAACTTGGCGGTGTCGCTTTCCTCCATCGTGCTGGCGATGATGCTCAGGATCGGCGTGATGCCCGAGCCCGCCGCAAAGCCCACGCGGTGCAGCGCGCGCGGCTTCTTGATCGTGAAGCGCCCGTCGGGCGGCATCACGGCCAACCGGTCGCCGGCTTTCAGCTGCGTCGCGGCCCAGTTGGAAAACACGCCGCCCTCCATCGGGCGAATGCCGACTTCAAGTTCGCGCGCCTTGCTGTATCGGCTCTTGGTGCTACAAATAGAATAGTTACGGCGCACGTCCTGGCCGTCGATGAGGCCGCGCAGCGTGAGGAACTGGCCGGGCTCGAAGACGAAGCTGTCCTGCAGTTCGGCCGGCACCGCGAAGGTGATGGCGACCGAGCCGGCGGCTTCGGGGTTGACGCGGGCGACGGTGAGATCGTGAAAGCGCGGGGCGGACATGGGGTCGTCTCTAGATGTTTTTGAAGTGGTCGAAGGGTTCCAGGCAATCCAGGCAGCGGTACAGCGCCTTGCAAGCCGTGGAGCCGAAATGCGAGGTTTCGGTGGTGTTGGCCGAGCCGCACTGGGGGCAGTGCACGGTAGGTCGATTCTTGGCGCCGGATTGGGACGCGAACTGGATCACGGCCGCGCCGGCCGCGCCGCCGACGTGGGGCGGCGCGATGCCGTAGGCGCGCAGCTTGTCGCGCGCCTCGGGCGTCATCCAGTCGGTCGTCCAGGCGGGCGCCAGTTGCGTGACCACGCGCCCCGCCACGCCTTCACGGCGCAGCGTGGCGACGATGTCGTCCGCGATCTGCTCCATCGCCGGGCAGCCACTGTAGGTGGGGGTGATGACCACCTCGACCTGGCCGTCGGCGCCGCGCCGCAGCGCGCGCAGGATGCCCATCTCTTGCAGGGTGACGACGGGAATCTCCGGGTCGGTGAGTTGGTCGAGCGCGCGCCAGAGGCTGGCGAACTCCGAGTCTTGCTCCCCCGCGTTCTGTGAGAGGGACGGGGTGAGGGCGCAGGTGGTGGATGTGGACACGTCGCTGCCCTTCACCCCAGCCCTCTCCGCAGAGGGGCGAGGGAGTGGGTACCCAACGCGCGTGGATTCACCACACCGCCCCCGGATGCTGTCGCGCCAGGCTCTGCATTTCGCCCAGCAGGTAGCCCAAGTGCTCGGAATGTACGCCGGTCTTGCCGCGGTGCACGTAGCCCTTGACCGGCGCGGGTCGTGTCAGCGTGGCTTCGGCGATGGCGTCGCTGACGAGCGCATCCCATTCGCCGCGCAGCGAAGCGACTTCGACGCCGGTGGCGTTGTCGGCCACGGCCGATTCAAGCGCGCTGGCGGTCCAGAATTCCTCGGTGAACGGCAGCAGCCAGTCCAGCGCGGCCTGCGTGCGGCGCTTCGATTCGTCGGTGCCGTCGCCCAGGCGCACCAGCCAGTCGCGCGAATGGCGCAGGTGGTAGCGCACTTCCTTCAGGCTCTTGGCGGCAATGGCGGCCAGCTGCGCGTCGGTGGACTGCGACAGGCGCTCCCACACCAGCACCATCAGCGCGCTGTAGAGGAAGTTGCGCACGATGGTGGTGGACCAATCGCGGTCACCCACGCCGGAGGGCACCAGCGGGGCGCTGTGCGGCAGTTCCAGCAGCACGTAGTTGCGGAAGTCGGGCACGTCGCGGAAGTAAGCCAGCGTGTCCTCGGTGATGGCGCCGGCCGGCCATGCCGCGCTGCGCGGCGCGCGCACGTCGGCATTCATGCGTTCGGCCGCGTACTGGTACAGCAGGCGCGCTTGGCCGATCAGATCGAGGCTGTTGTTGGCCATGGCCATGTCTTCCTCGATGACGGGCGCGTGCCCGCACCATTCGGCATTGCGCTGGCCCAGCACCACGGCGTTGTCGGCCAGGTGCAGCAGGTATTCGACGGGCGCGTGGGTGTTGACGCGGGCGTCCATTTACATGTGCCCCACTTCTTCAGGAATGTCGTAGAACGTCGGGTGGCGATAGATCTTGTCGCTGGCCGGCTCGAACAGCTGGTCCTTGTCGTCCGGGTCGCTGGCGGCGATCAGGTGCGAGGGCATGACCCAGATGCTGACGCCTTCCTGCCGGCGCGTGTAGACGTCGCGCGCCATTTGCAGCGCGTGCTGCGCGTCGCTGGCGTGCAGGCTACCGCAGTGCTTGTGCTCCAGACCTTGCTTGCTGCGGACAAAGACTTCCCACAGGGGCCAGTCTTTCATTGCGGGGGTGGTGGACATGATGGTCTCTCTCCAAAGGAATTTTTTTGTCGCTGGGTTGGCCAAAGGCGTGGCCCAGCGGTTGGGGGGCATCCCGGCGGGGCTTCGCTGCGCTCTACCCAGCCTACGGGCGTGGCAAGTCAGATCAGGCAGCGGCCTTCAGGGCGCGCTGCTTTTGCTTTTCGGCATGCGCCAGCGCCGCTTCGCGCACCCAGGCGCCGTCGTTGTGCGCCTTCACGCGCGTGGCCAGGCGCTCCTTGTTCATGGGGCCGTGGCCATTGACGGTTTGCCAGAACTCGTCCCAGTCGATCTCGCCGTGGTCGTAGTGGCCGCGTTCTTCGTTCCACTTCAGGTCGGGGTCGGGCAGGGTCACGCCCAGCACGTTGGCTTGCGGCACCGTGGCGTCGATGAACTTCTGGCGCAGGTCGTCGTTGCTGATGCGCTTGATGCCCCACTTCATGCCGTCGCTGGAGTGCATGCTGTCCTTGTCCGACGGGCCGAACATGGCCAGGCACTTCCACCACGTGCGGTTGACGGCGTCCTGCACCATGTCGCGCTGCGCCTGGTTGCCGCGCATCATGACCAGCAGCGCCTCGTAGCCCTGGCGTTGGTGGAAGGATTCTTCCTTGCACACGCGCACCATGGCGCGCGCATACGGGCCGTAGCTGCAGCGGCACAGCGGGATCTGGTTCATGATCGCCGCGCCATCCACCAGCCAGCCGATCACGCCCACATCCGCCCAGTTCAGCGTGGGGTAGTTGAAGATGCTGCTGTACTTGGCCTTGCCCGAGTGCAGCGCGTCCAGCATTGCGTCGCGGCCGGTGCCCAGCGTTTCGGCGGCGCTGTACAGGTACAGGCCGTGGCCGCCTTCGTCCTGCACCTTGGCGATCAGGATGCACTTGCGCTTGAGGCTGGGCGCGCGGCTGATCCAGTTGCCTTCGGGCAGCATGCCAACGATTTCAGAGTGCGCGTGCTGGCTGATCTGACGCACCAGCGTCTTGCGGTAGGCGTCGGGCATCCAGTCGCGCGGCTCGATGCGGCCGTCGGCGTCGATGCGGGCCTGAAACTGCGCCAGCAGCTTGGCTTCGGCCTCGCTCAGGGGCTTGGCCACCGGTTTCAGGCTGGCCGCCTTGCCGTCGGCGGCGTCGGGCACGGAAAGGGCTTGGGTATACATGCGCGTTTGTCTCCTGTCAGCGCTGCGCGCACGGGGCGGCGCACGCGCAAAAAAAGCGGTCGAGCAGCAAGTATAGTGAATTAACCGACCGAGCGGTCGGTTAATTTTTGATCGCAGAATCAGGGATTACCCGAGCGCGCCCGGGCGGGGCATTCAGGCTCGGGCGGCGCCGGCTTCGACGCTCCAGGCGGCGCCGCGGCCCCGGCTTTCGCGCAAGGTGTTCAGCACGGGTGGCAGCGCGTCGTCCAGCACCGCCTTCAGAGTGTGCGGCGGGTTGATGACGAACATGCCGCTGGCCGTCAGGCCGCCGCCGTCGGCCGCCGCGCCGATGTGCAGCGTGGCGTCCAGCCAGGCGCGGCCGGCCTGCTGGGTCAGCGTGCGCAGGCGGCGCGGCAGGCCATGGGCTTCGGGGCGCGGGATGATGGGGTACCAGACGAGGTACACGCCGGTGGCAAAGCGCTTGAGCGCATCCTGCACGGCCTCGGCCACCTTGGCGTAGTCGCTCTTGATTTCGTAGCTGGGATCGATCAGCACCAGCGCGCGGCGCGAGCCGCCCGCCGCTGGCGGGGGCGGCAGCAGCGCCTTCAGGCCGGCCAAGCCGTCCTGGCGGGTCATCGTGACCTGGCGGCCGGCATCGAGCTGGTCGATGTGCGCCCGCAGCGCCTGCGCGTCGGTGGGGTGCAGCTCGAACAGCTTGAGGCGGTCGTGCACCGCGGCGCGGTCGGGCTCGGTCATCAGCGCGTGCATCAGCAGAGGCGAGCCGGGGTAGACGCGCCACGCGCCGCGCGCGGCCGGGTTGAAGCGGGCGACGACCTCGAGATAATCCGCCAACGCTTCATTTTGCATAGCGCCTTGCGCAGAACTGGCGGGCGCTAGCGCCGTTTTTAATCTGTGATCGGACGGCGCTGGCGTGGCCTGCAGCCGGGCGATGCCTTCGCCCGCTTCGCCCGACGTTTGCGCGGCGTCGCTGTCCAGCCGGTAGATGCCGGCGCCGGCGTGGGTGTCCACCAGCAGCAGCGGGGTCGGCTTGCGCATCAGGTGCCGCAGCGTCGCCAGCAGCGTCAGGTGCTTGAGCACGTCGGCATGGTTGCCGGCGTGGAAGGCGTGGCGATAACTGAACATGCGCCGATGGTAGCGGGCCGCGAGGGGCAGGGTGGCGGCGCGCGCGGGCGGCCAGGCGCCGGCCCGCTGGGCTGCCCGGTGCAGGCGCCCTTGCCAGGGCTGGCGCCGCCCGGTTAGAATCAAAGGCTTTGCAGCGCAAATGTGACCCCGCGGCAAGAAGCAGTACACCCCACCTAAGAGGCTCCCGTCACAAGAGGAGCACCGACCGTGGAAAAGGGTCCGCCAAACCATCCTTTCTAGGTAAAACTCATGAAAACGTTCAGCGCCAAGCCTGCTGACGTGACGCACGAGTGGTTTGTGATTGACGCCACCGACAAGGTGCTCGGACGGGTAGCCAGCGAAGTTGCCCTCCGTCTGCGCGGCAAGCACAAGGCCATTTACACGCCTCACGTCGATACCGGTGACTTCATCGTCATCGTCAACGCTTCCAAGATTCGCGTCACCGGCGCGAAAGAGCTCGACAAGAAGTACTACCGCCACACCGGCTATCCGGGCGGCATCCGCGAAACCAATTTCCGCGACCTGCAGGCCAAGCACCCCGGCCGCGCGCTGGAAAAGGCCGTCAAGGGCATGCTGCCCAAGGGCCCGCTGGGTTACGCCATGATCAAGAAGCTGAAGGTCTACGGCGGCGCCGAGCACCCGCACAGCGCCCAGCAGCCCAAGGCGCTGGAAATCTAAGGAGCCGATGCAATGATTGGTGATTGGAACAATGGCACCGGCCGTCGCAAGTCCAGCGTCGCCCGCGTGTTCCTGAAAAAAGGCAGCGGCAAGATCACGGTCAATGGCAAGCCCATTGAGCAGTTCTTCGGCCGCCAGACCTCGATCATGATCTGCAAGCAGCCGCTGGTGCTGACCGACAACGTCGAAGCCTTCGACGTGCAGGTCAACGTCAATGGCGGCGGCGAATCCGGCCAGGCCGGCGCGGTGCGCCACGGCATCACCCGTGCGCTGATCGACTACGACGCCAACCTCAAGCCCCAACTGTCGGCCGCCGGTTACGTCACGCGCGACGCCCGCGAGGTCGAGCGCAAGAAGGTCGGCCTGCACTCCGCACGCCGCCGCAAGCAGTTCTCGAAGCGCTGATTACCCGCCGCTTCCCACTGCTGGAAACCGTGTCGACCTGGGATGGCGGCACGGTTTTTTCATGGGCGGCATGTTAAAAAGGCCACGCGATCAGGACGCAGGAGAGTCGCCATGTTGGGCATCAGAAAACCCACCCCGGTCAACAGCATCATCGGCCCCGGCATGCAGGTGCAGGGGCCATGCACGTTTCAGGGCAGTTTGCAGATCGACGGCACCGTGGTGGGCGACGTCACGTCCGATGGAGGGACGCCGGGCCTGCTGGTGATCGGCGAAAACGGCGTCGTGCGCGGCGCGATCAGCGCCGAACACGTGGTCATCAGCGGCTCGGTGGTCGGCACGGTGCAGGCGCGTGAATTGCTGGAACTGCAGTCCAAGGCGCGCGTGCAGGGCGACGTGCGCTACAAGTCGCTGGAGATGCAGCAGGGTGCCGTCATTGCTGGCCAGCTGCAGCCGCAGGTGACACCGCCGCCAGCGCCGGCTCAGCCACGAGAGCCCGACGCCCAACCCACCTCTGGCGCCGACCCGCGCCACGAGCCGACCGAGCCCACGCTCGACCTGGATCGCCCGTGAGCGAACGGTCCGTCTCGCGCCAGCAAAAACCCGACTAATTCGATATACTATTGCCGTTGCCCCGCGCGTGCGGGGCCCTGAAGCAGGAGTGCCTTTTCATGAGCGCCGTTGCGCAAGACATCACCACCCCGACCGCGATGCCCGATCCCATCGTGTTCACCGACAGCGCCGCCGCCAAGGTGGCCGACCTGATCGCTGAAGAGGGCAACCCCGACCTGAAGCTGCGCGTGTTCGTGCAGGGTGGGGGCTGCTCGGGCTTTCAGTACGGCTTCACCTTCGACGAAGTTGCCAATGACGACGACACGATCATGAGCAAAAACGGTGTGTCGCTGTTGATCGACCCGATGAGCTTCCAGTACCTGGTGGGTGCCGAAATCGACTACAAGGAAGACCTGCAGGGCGCGCAGTTCGTCATCAAGAACCCCAACGCCAACACCACTTGCGGCTGCGGCTCGTCGTTTTCGGTGGCCGAGGAATAAGCGGCTTCGCCCACCACCCCCGCATGACAAAGGGCGCCGCGAGGCGCCCTTTGTCATGGCTGGCTGCAATGCAGATCAACACGCCGCCAAGCGCTTGTCTGGCAAGCGCAGGCAGCTATTGATTTGATAGTAATGCGGCGTTTATTCGAAGCTGCCGCGCGTGATTTCGCTGGCGGCGGCCAGTTGCATCTTCATGCCGGCCGACAGCTTGGCAAAGGCCGCCTTGCCACCGGGCGACACGGGCACGTATTCGCGCTGCTCGGCCAGCACTTCGGTCGGGTCCTGCGGCGTGTCGTTGATGCGGAATTCGAAATGCAGGTGCGGGCCAGTCGATACGCCGGTGGAGCCGACGGCGCCCACGGTTTCGCCCTGCATCACGTTGTCGCCCACCTTCACGTCAATGCGCGACAGGTGCGCGTACAGCGTCGAATCCTTGCCGTTGCGGTGTTTGATCTGGATGACGTTGCCGTAGCCGTTTTGCACGCCGGCAAAGCTGACCGTGCCGTCGCCAATGGTGCGCACCGGCGTGCCGGTGGGCGCCGCGTAGTCGACGCCGGTGTGTTCGCGGCTATAGCCGTAAACCGGGTGGCTGCGCATGCCGAAACCGCTGGTGATGCGCGTGGCTTCCATCGGCGCCAGCAGGTAGGCCTTGCGCAGGCTCTGGCCGTCGAACGAGTAATACGCGCCCTTGCTGGCGCCGGCTTCCTTGAACCAGATGGCCTGGTGCGTCTTGCCGCGGTTGACGACTTCGGCGCTCAACACCTTGCCGGCACGCAGTGGCTCGCCGTCGGCTTCGAGCGTTTCGTACACCACCGTGAAGCGGTCGCCGCGGCGCAGGCCACGGTGGAAGTCGACGTTGCTCTCGAAGATTTCGGTCAGCTGCTGGGTCACGCTGTCGGGCAGGCGGGCTTCGTCGGTGGCGGCGAACAGCGTGCCGCGAATGGTGCCGCTGGCCAGGCGCTGGTGGGCCACCAGCGGCGCGCTTTCAACCCGCACGCTGAAGCCGCTGCCGGCTTTTTCGACCACCAGGCGCTGGAAGGTGTCGTCGGTTTCCTGCTCGACCCAATGCGTGCGCAGCACCTGCAGTTGCGCGCGGTCGGTGGCTTCGGCGGTCACCGTGCGTCCGGCGGCGGACTTGCCGAACAGGGCCTGGCGCGCGGTTTCGTTCTTGCGCAGGAAGGCGGCGGCAGCAGGGTCGGACAGCCCCAGGCGCTTGAGCAGCGCCTCGGGCGTGTCGGTGGCGCGCACCATGTCGCTGCGATAGAGCGTGAAGGAATGGGCGTCCAGCGCCTCGGCCTGTCGGCCGAGCGCGGTGGACTCAACCGCTTCAGACACCAGGTGCAACGGCGCGGTGGGCGCGGCGGGGGCCAGCGACGCCACGGCGAACGCGCCGCCTGCACCGCCCATCAGCAGCGCGCCGATGGCGGCGGCGATGCGTTTGGGGTGACGGTGTACGAGATCGGCCACGGCCAGGCCAGTCGAAATCAATGCTTGCTTCACGCGACGGATATCCGATATTCGTTGTATTCAGGCAACGCCCACGGCGGCGGGGCGACCTGTCGGAAGCGCTCTTGGGGCAAGAGCTTGGCCTCTAGAATCGGGCCATAACTGATCAAGTATAACGGTGTAGGCGGCCTCCTACAACCCATCCAACAATGTCTGACAACTTGCTTACAAACCCGGTGGTAACCGACCGTGTGCGCGAAGCCATGGCAATTTCGCTACGCGGCTGTGAGGAATTGCTGCCCCGCGAGGACTGGCTGCGCAAGCTGGCCCGGTCTGAAGCGACTGGCCAGCCGCTGCGCATCAAGCTGGGGCTGGACCCGACCGCGCCCGACATCCACATCGGCCACACCGTGGTGCTGAACAAGATGCGCCAGCTGCAGGACTTAGGGCACACGGTCATCTTCCTGATCGGCGACTTCACCACGTTGATCGGCGATCCCTCCGGCCGCAATTCCACCCGGCCCCCGCTGACGGCCGAGCAGATCAAGGTGAACGCCGAAACCTACAAGGCGCAGGCCTTCAAGGTGCTCGACCCCGCCAAAACCGAGCTGCGCTACAACAGCGAATGGAGCGATGCGCTGGGCGCGCGCGGCATGATCCAGCTGGCCGCCAAGTACACCGTGGCGCGCATGATGGAGCGCAACGACTTCCACGAGCGCTTTCACGCCGGCACCTCGATCAGCGTGCACGAGTTTTTGTATCCGCTGATGCAGGGCTATGACTCGGTGGCGCTCAAGTCCGACATTGAACTGGGCGGCACCGACCAGAAGTTCAACCTGCTCATGGGCCGCCACCTGCAGCAGGAATACGGGCAGGAGCCGCAGTGCATCCTGACCATGCCGCTGCTGGAGGGGCTGGACGGCGTCGAGAAGATGTCCAAGTCCAAGAACAACTACATCGGCATCACCGAAGACGCCAACACCATGTTCGCCAAGGTGCTGTCGATTTCGGACGAGTTGATGTGGCGCTGGTACACGCTGTTGTCGTTCAAGAGCATGGCCGACATCGATGCGCTGCGCGCCGAAGTGGCGGCCGGCCGCAACCCGAAAGACGCCAAGGTCATGCTGGCCAAGGAGATCACGGCGCGCTTTCACTCGGCGGCGGCGGCCGATGCGGCAGAAGCAGACTTCATCACCCGCAGCAAGGGCGGTGTGCCCGACGATATCCCCGAAGTGGCGCTGACCGGCGCGCCCCTGGGCATTGGCGCGCTGCTCAAGGCCGCGGGCCTCGCGGCCTCCAGCTCAGAGGGCAACCGCCTGATCGACGGCGGCGGCGTGCGGGTCGATTCCAGCGTGGTCAGCGACAAGGGGCTCAAGCTGCCCGCGGGCACCTACGTCGTGCAGGTGGGCAAGCGCAAGTTTGCCCGGGTGACGCTGGCTTGACGACCCGCGACGCCGCGCCGCTGATCGCCACGCGCGGCTGGGCCGGCGAGCGCGCCGGGCTGCTGTTGTGGGGGCCGCTGGACCTGGATGTGCGGCCCGGCGACGTGGTCCACGTGCAAGGCCCCAACGGCTGCGGCAAAACCACGCTGCTGCGCACCTTGGCTGGGCTGCGCGAACCGGCGGCGGCGACGTCGACGCTGCTGTGCCGTGACCTGTGGTGGATCGGCCATGCCAACCCGCTGGTCGAGGACTTGGACGCTGCGGCCAACTTGCGCCTGCTGCTGGCCGTGGCCGGCGCACCCGTGCCGTCGCCCGCGGCGGCGGCGGGTCATCTGCAGGCGGCCGGCGTGCCGTGCGGGCGCCCGGTGCGGCTGCTGTCGGCCGGGCAGCGCCGCAAGCTCACGCTGGCGCCGCTGGCCCTGGCGCCGCGCCGGCTGTGGCTGCTGGACGAACCCTTCGACGCATTGGACGCTGACGCCTGCGAGGCGCTGGCCGCGCTGGCCGCCCGCCACACCGCGCAAGGCGGCGCCATCGTGCTGACCAGCCATCAGCCACTGCCACGCGCGTTCCCTCCACATCAAACACTGCAGTTGCGCCCGCTTGGCAAGCGCGAGCAGCTATTAAATTCAGAGCAATCGGCATGACCGGGGCGGTGCTGCGCGCCATCTTTCTGCGCGAGTGGGCGCAGGCGCTGCGCCAGCCGGCCGACCTGGCCTGGCACGCGCTGTTCTTTGTCGTGGTCAGCAGCCTTTTCCCGCTGTCGCTCAAGCCCGACGCCGACACGCTGCGCCTGCTGGCGCCCGGCGTGCTGTGGGTGGGCGCGCTGCTGGCGGTGCTGCTGGCGTCGGCACGCATGTTTCAGGACGACTTGCGCAGCGGCTGGGTCGATCAGTGGATGCTGACCTGCGCGGCCACCGGCCTGCCGCTGGCGCTGCTGGTGGCCACGCGACTGACCGCGCAATGGCTGCTGGCCGCGCTGCCGGTGCTGGCCGTGGCGCCGCTGCTGGCGCTGCAATTTGGCCTGTCCGCGTGGCCACTGGCGGTGCTGATGGCGTCGCTGGCGCTGGGTACGGCGGTGCTGGTGCTCGTCACCGGCGTGGCCGCCGCGTTGGCGGGCGGCCTGCGCGGCGCGGCGCTGCTGGTGATGCTGATCGTGCTGCCGCTGGTGGCGCCGGTCATCATCTTTGGCGCCATGGCGGTGCACCACGCGGTGCGCGGGCAGCCAGCGGGGGCTGAACTGGCATTGCTGGGCGCCATGCTGGCGGTGGCGCTGGTGGCGTGCCCGTTGCTGGCGGCGGTGGGCTTGCGGGCGGCAGTGGAAAGCTGACGGCATGGCCCAACAGGATGAGCAGTTGACCGAAGTTGAATTTCTGGCGCTGGTGCGCGGCAACCCCGTCAACGCCGCCTTGCTTGATCGCCTGCCCGCGCTGCACTTACCCGATGCTTATCTGACGGCCGGTTGCCTGTTTCAGGCCGTCTGGAATGCGCGCAGCGCACGGCCGCCCGCCTGGGGCGTGAACGATTACGACGTGTTTTATTTTGACCCTGCGGATTTGTCGGCCGAGGCGGAATCCCGCGTCGAGTCGCGCGTGCGGTGCGCCGTCGCCGATCTGGGCGTGACCGTGGAAGTGAAGAACCAGGCCCGCGTGCACACCTGGTACCGCGACTGGTTTGGCGCCGATTACTCGGCCTTGCGCTGCGCCCGAGACGGCATCGACCGTTTTTTGGTGGCCGGCACATGCTTGGGCCTGCGGCTGGATGATGGCCAACTGTATGCGACGCACGGCCTGCACGACGTGGCCGCCGGCGTGCTCAGAATCAATCCGATCCACCCGGTGCCCGCGCTGTTTGAGCAAAAAGCGCGCAGTTATCAAGCGCGCTGGCCTTGGCTGCGGGGGGCGGAAGTGCCATAGTCGGCGGCAACCATGCCAGAGTTTTCTACGCCAAACCCGCAATCGCCGCATAAGGAGGCCGCGCAGCAGGCGGCTGATCATCCTTTGCGCCTGACGCTGAGCGCGCGCGATTTCGAAGCCTTCATGCGTGCGCTGAAGGCGCCCTGGCAACCCAACGCCGCGCTGGCAAGTGCATTGGAAAGTGTGGCGTCCGTCCGGCGTCAACTGTGACCGGCCACGCTTGACGCGCGTCAAAAAACCGACCCGGATCAAGGCTGCCGCCGCCGTCTGGCGATAGAGTCGGCGCATGAGCCTGGAGCCGACCCTGTTCCACTTCGCCGCCCCCAAGCGCCTGCACGCGCTGGCCGGGCGCTGGGTGCGGCCGTGCCTGTGGCTGGCACTCGCGATGGGGCTGCCCGGCATGTGGCTGGCGCTGGTCGCCACGCCGGCCGACGCGGTGCAGGGCGAGGGCTACCGCATTCTGTACGTGCACGTGCCCGCGGCCTGGATGTCGATGTGGATCTACGCCGTGATCGCGTTCTGGAGCTTCATCGGCCTGGTCTGGCGCACGCGCGCCTCGCACCTGATGGCGCATGCGCTGGCGCCCACGGGCGCGGTGTTCGCGCTGCTCTCGCTGGTCACCGGCGCGCTGTGGGGCAAGCCTATGTGGGGCACCTGGTGGGTGTGGGACGCGCGGCTGACTACGTCCCTTCTGCTGCTGTTTTTGTACCTCGGCTACCTCGCGCTGCTGCGCGCGCACGAAGGCCGCGCCAGCGCCGACCGGCCGTGCGCGGTGCTGGGGCTGCTGGGCGCGCTGAATTTGCCGGTGATTTATTTCTCCGTCCACTGGTGGAACACGTTGCACCAGGGCGCCAGCATCACCGCGTCGGGCGCGACGATGCCCGGCGCCGCGCTGGCCGGGCTGCTGCTGATGACCGGCGCGGCGTGGGCGTGGACGTTTGCGGTGTCGTTCAAGCGCGTGCAACTGCTCATCGAAGAGCGCGAGGCGCACACGCGCTGGCTGCAAGACTTGCAGGGCGATGCGCAAGACACTTCAATTTTGATAGCTGATCGCGCTCATCCCGCCAGCGCTGGAGGCCTGTAGGACCATGGATTGGCTGACCCCGTGGTGGCCCGATGTCGCCGCATTTCTGCAGATGGGCAAGCACGGCGCGTACGTGTGGCCGGCGTTTGGCGTCTGCGCGCTGGCGCTGGTCTGGGAATGGTGGTCGCTGCGCCGCCGCACCCGCGCACTGCGCACGACGGAGGGCGCGCCGCGATGACCGCCGCCGTCTCGCCCCGCCCCGCCTGGACGCCGCGCCGCAAGCGCTTGCTGCTGCTCGCCAGCGTGCTGTTGGCCGCCGGCATCGCCACCGCGCTGGTGCTGCGCGCCTTCAACGACAACCTGGTGTTCTTCCTCACGCCGACGCAGGTCGCGCAGGGGCAGGCCACGGGCAAGGACGGCGTGCGCATCGGCGGGCTGGTGCAGCAGGGATCGATCCAGCGCGGCACCGGGCAGAACCTGGAAGTGCGCTTCGTCCTTACCGACATGGCGCACACCGTGCCCGTGGTGTACCGCGGCGTGCTGCCCGACCTGTTCGTCGAAGGCAAGGGCGCCGTCGCGCAGGGGCGGCTCGATGCGGGCGGGCAGTTGGTCGCCAGCGAGGTGCTGGCCAAGCACGATGAGAACTACGTGGCGCCGGGGGTGGAACTCCCCAAGACGCGATGAATCATTACAATATTGATAAAAGTAAGGAATCATCATGCAGGAGTCCACCGTTACCTTCAAAGGCCAGACCACCGTGCCGCAGCCCGTGCGCGAGGCATTGCACGTGCAGCCGGGCGAAAAGCTGTGCTGGCACGTGATGCCCGACGGCTCGGTGGTGGTGCGCGCCAAGAACCGCTCCATCCTCGACATGGCTGGCCTGCTGACCGCGCCCAAGGGCAAGAAGGTCAAGGTCGATGACATGAACGCCTGGGCCGCGGGCTGACGCATGGCCGCGCTCGACACCAATGTGCTGGTGCGCTATCTGGTGCGCGACGACGCGCGCCAGTTGCAGGCGGCGGCGCAGTTGATTCGCGGCGCCATCGATCAGGGCGAATCGCTTTTCGTGCCCGTCACGGTGTTGCTGGAACTGGAGTGGGTACTGCGCGCCAGCTACGGGTTTGACAAGAACGACATCGTTGCGGTGTTTGCGGCCCTGCTTTCTGCCATGGAGCTGCGCATCGACGCCGAATCGGCGGTGGCGTCTGCTTTGTCGGCCTATGGCCAAGGGCGTGCCGATTTCGCCGACTGCATGCATGTGGCGTTGGCGCAGCAAGCGGGCCAGGCGCCGTTGTGGACGTTCGACAAGGCGTGCGCGCGAGTCGAAGGCGCGCGCTTGGTGGCGCTCGCGGCGCCAAACTGAAAGCCATGCTCCCCGAACTCGCCCACCTCCTGCTGATCCTCGCCCTGCTGGCCGCCGCTGTGCAGGCGTGGTCCGGGCTGACGCCGCGCGCGCAGCCGCGTCTGGCGCGCGTGGCGCTGGCGTGGCAGGTCGTCGGGATTGCGGGTGCGTTTGCGCTGTTGGGCGCGGCCTTCGTGCAGGACGATTTCTCAGTCACCTACGTGGTGCAGCACGGCCACCGTGACCTGCCGCTGCTGTACAAGCTGTCGGCCATCTGGGGCGGGCATGAGGGGTCGCTGCTGCTGTGGGCGTTGATACTGGCCGCGTGGTCGGTGCTGGCGGCCTGGGGCTTGCGCGATATTGCTGCGAATAAAGGAGCTGCTGAGGCTGATTCAGCAAGCGCCAGCGCCCGTTCTGGCGTGAAGGATGAGTTCGCCGCCCGCGTGCTCGGCTTCCTCGCCCTCGTCTCGCTGGCCATGCTGGCCTTCATCCTGTTCACGTCCAACCCCTTCATCCGCCTGCTGCCGGCGGCCGACGAGGGGCAGAGCCTGAATCCGCTGCTGCAAGACCCCGGCCTGGCGCTGCATCCGCCGCTTTTGTACCTGGGCTACGTGGGCACGGCGGTGCCGTTTGCGATGGTGATGGCGGTGCTGGCGTATGCCGATGCGCCGCGCGAATGGGTCAAGGCCATGCGCCCCTTCGTGCTGCTGGCCTGGGCGGCGCTGTCGCTGGGCATCGCGCTGGGCTCGTGGTGGGCGTATTACGAACTGGGCTGGGGCGGCTGGTGGTTCTGGGACCCGGTCGAAAACGCCTCCTTCATGCCCTGGCTGGTGCTGGCCGCGCTGGCGCACACGCTGGGGGTGCGCGAGGGGCGGCGCGCGCTGCCGCACTGGACGGCGGTGCTGGCGATTGGCGCCTTCATCCTGTCGCTGCTGGGCACCTTCCTGGTGCGGTCGGGCGTGCTGACCTCGGTGCACGCCTTTGCCAGCGATCCGCGGCGCGGCGTGTTCATGCTGGGGCTGATTGCGGCGTTTGTGCTGGGCGCGATGGCGCTGTACGCGCGGCACGCCGACCGGCTGGTGGACGCGCGCGGTCCGCTGCCGACGGCGCTGCCCTCGCGCGAGACGGGCATCCTGCTCAACAACCTGCTGCTCATCGTGGCCTGCGCCACGGTGCTGCTGGGCACGCTGTACCCGCTGGCGATGGATGCGCTGCGCCTGGGCAAGATCAGCGTCGGCCCGCCGTACTTCGAGGCGGTGCTGGCGCCGGTGTTTCTGCTGCTGCTGGCATTGCTGATTCCTGCCGCGTGGCTGCGTTGGGGCGCGGGTGCAGACGCCGCGGCCATGCGCATGTTCAAGGCATTGGGCGTGGGCTTCGCCATGGCGCTGATCGCCGCCTGGGGTTTGCTGCACACGCTGTACGGCAGCGCACGCCCCGCCGTGGTGCTGACGCTGGCGCTGGCCTGCGTGGCGGGCGCGGCGACCAAGCTGTGGGCGTGGCGGCAATGGCGCAAGGGCGGCTTGACCGCGCCGCAGTGGGGCATGGTCATCGCCCACCTCGGCGTGGCCGTGTTTGCCATCGGCGTCGCCATGGTTAGCGGCTACGGCGTCGAGCGCGACGTGCGCCTGGTGCCCGGCAACAGCAAGGTCAGCACTGCCGACGCCGCATCGCAAACGCACCAACTGGCCGACTGCCAGATCACTTTCGACCGCATCGACCCCGCGCGCGGCCCCAACTACATGGCGCTGGCCGGGCATTTCACGCTGACCTGCGCGGGCGGGCCGCCGGTGTTGCTGAAGGCCGAAAAGCGCAACTACGTCGGCAGCAGCATGCCGATGACCGAAAGCGCCATCCGCTGGGGCCTGCTGCGCGATGTGTACGTGGCGCTGGGCGAGCCGCTGGAAGGCACGCCGTTCGGCGCCTGGAGCGTGCGCGTGCAGCACAAGCCCTTCATGCGCTGGGTGTGGATCGGCGTGGTGCTGATGGCGCTGGGCGCGGGCGTGGCGGCGGCGGCGCGGCGCTATCGGCGTTCTGAATCGAAAAGGGCGCCAGCGCTTGCCAGAAGCGCGGATGTAGCTATCGAAAACAGAGTGATCGCGCCCCCTGAAGCCGCCCGCGAAGGGGGGCTGCCGTGAGCGCGTCGAACCCACCGGCCGTGGCGACGGCACCGCGTGCGCGACGCTGGGGGCTGTGGGCCGCGTTCGCGTGCGTCGCCGCGCTGCTGGTGCTGCTGGCCGTCGGCATGACGCGCGATCCGCGCCAGCTTGACAGCGTATTGATCGGCCAGCCCTGGCCCGACCGTGCGCTGCCGCTGCTGGAAGCGCCCGACCACCACATGGGCCCGGCGCAATGGCGCGGCAAGGCGCGGCTGATCAATCTGTGGGCGTCGTGGTGCACCACCTGCCTGCAGGAACACCCCGAGCTGATGAAGCTGGCCGCGCAGCTGAGGGCACAGGGCCACGCCGATCAACTCATCGGACTCAACCACAAGGACAAGCGCGCTGACGCCCTGGGTTGGCTGGCGCGCCACGGCAACCCGTTCGTCGGCTCGATGGTCGACGCCGACGGTCGCATGGGCATCGACCTGGGCGTGTACGGCGCACCGGAAACCTTTGTCATCGACGCGCAAGGCGTGATCCGCTTCAAGCACGTCGGCGCGCTGACCGACGAAGTGATTCGCACCCGCGTGCTGCCGCTGCTGGAGGCGGGGCGATGAGGAATTTCAAGCGTTTTAACCCGCTGGCGCTTGTCCTGAAATCGTTGGCAGCTAGTTTATTGATAGCATTCTCCGCCTGGTCCGCTACCGACCCACTGGCCGACCGCATGCACCGCCTGACGCAGGACCTGCGCTGCCTGGTGTGCCAGAACGAATCGCTGGCCGATTCGCACGCGCCGCTGGCGATGGATTTGAAGCGCGACATCCGCGCCCGCATGGCGCAGGGCGACAGCGACGAGCAGATCCGCGACTTTCTGCGCCAGCGCTACGGTGACTTCGTCAACTACAACCCGCCGCTGAAGGCGACCACGCTGCTGTTGTGGGCGGGGCCGCTGCTGCTGCTGGCCGGTGGCGCGCTGCTGGTGTGGCGCACCGTGCGCGGGCGCGCGGCGCGAGAGGCGGCCGCCGATGGGTCGCCCGAGCGCGGCGTCGGCAGCGAGGGCGGCGCACCATGAATTTGATGGCGATGGTGCTGGGCACCGACTGGCTGTGGCCCTTTGTGCTGGCGGCGATGGCGCTGGTGGCGCTGTTCACCGCCAGCCTGGCGTGGTCGGCCGGCGCCGACGGCGCCGCGCCCGGCGCGCGGCGCCGTGTGTGGCTGCTCACCCTGGCGCTGCCGCTGGCGGCGGTGGCGCTGTATGCCGCGCTGGGCAATCCACGCGGGCTGAATCCGCGCGACCGCCACCCCGTGCCCGACGAATCCGCCGAAACCATGGTCGGCAAGCTGGCCGAACGCCTGAAGGCCCAGCCCGACAACCCGCAAGGCTGGCTGATGCTGGCGCGCAGCTACAAGGTGCTGCAGCGCTACGCCGAATCGGCCGAGGCGTGGGAGCACGCCAAGCCGCTGGCCTGGGACGACGTGGAAGCCATGAGCGAATGGACCGAGGCGCGCATCCTCAGTCAAGGCCAGCGCTTCGACCGTCGCAGCCAGGAACTGCTGGCGCGCGCCATGAGCCTGGATGCCGAATCGCCCGGCGTGCTGATGCTGCGCGCCTTGGCCGCGCTGGATCGCGGCGACGCCGGGGCCGCGCAAAAAGTGATGGCGCAGCTGCGCGAGCTGTACCCCGAAGGCAGCGCCGACCGCCAGGCGCTGGACGCCGCACTGGCGCAACTGGCGCAGGGGCGCGATCCGCGCGCATTGAAGTCAAATCAGGCCCCAGCGCAAGCAGATCAAGCGCAAGAAGCTATCAAATGAAGAGCAATGCGGACGCCCGAAACAACCACGCCGCCCAAAGGCGGCGCGGGCGCGGCGACGGCGGGCGCTCAGCGCACCGGGTCGCAGCCCTTGCGCAGGATGTTGTCGACAGCCATGTTCTGGCCGCTGACCACCTGCGTTTCGGCGCGCGTCAGCATGCCGCCCTTGGCCTGCAGGCGGCGCGCGGGCGGCAGGTTCTCGATGCTCCACTTCAGGCCGCCGCCCTCAAACACCGTCATGTCGGCGTTGCTGCCTTCGCCATACGTCAGCGTGGTGGAGCGGCCGTCGGCCAGCACTTGCGCGCGCGCGGTGGCTTCGCCGTAGTGGTAACGCGCCTTCAGCGGCTTGCCACCGTCGCAGCGGTAGGCGATCCAGTTGGCCTTTTCCAGTTCGGGCGTGGTCTCGACGCCCGCGCCGGCGGCCAGGCCTGCGCCGGAGGTCGTGATGGCGATGTGCAGCGCATACGGCCGCGCCGCCTCGCCCTTGCGCGCGCCGTTGCGCGTCTGCAGCACGCGGATTTCATAGCGGCCGCTGTAGGGCAGCGTCTGCCCGCTCAGGCCCAGCGGGTCGTCCACCGGGTTCACCGCCACGCCGCCACGGCCGATGTAGTAGACGACGGCTTCGACGTGGGGGCTGGGGCTGTCCAGCGTGGCGTTCAGCACCTGGCCCTTGCGCGCGCTGAAGCGGTAATGGTGCACGGCCAGGCCGCGCAGCGTGCCGCGGTAGGTCGCCTCGGTCGCGCCGCGCTGGAACTGGACCTGCGTGGTGCGGCTGGGTGCTTCGCGCTGCGCCCAGGCGGGCGCGCAGGCGCCGCTCAGGTACGCCAGCGCGGCGGCGAGCGCCAGATGACGGACGGGGCGAAAGGTCGAAGCAGCCATGAAAAGCACACGGGAAGTTGAACATGTCGCTCATCATGCCCGGGTTTTGTGGCGGATTTGTCGGCCGACCGCTCATCCAACCCGTGGGTCGGTCGGCAGTTGTCACCCAGTGTCAACGCCGGTGGGCGCGGGTGGCGTGCGCGGGACCAGCGCATGATTGACCCGCGCCGCCGCCTGTTTTTGCGCGGCCGCCTGGCCGAATCCGCCGCGCCCCAAGCGCCCGCCGTGCAACGTCCGCCCTGGGCGGTGGGCGAAGCGCGTTTCACCGCGCTGTGCGTGCGCTGCCACGCCTGCGTCGACGATTGCCCGCGCAGCGTGCTGAAGGTGGGCGACGGCGGCTTTCCCGAAGTGAATTTCGCCGCGCAAGGCTGCGATTTTTGCGGCGCCTGCGAAGCGGCGTGTGAGCCGCAGGCGCTCGACCGCGCCGCCGCCGAAGCGGCGCACGGCAGCGATTCACCCCACGCCGCCTGGCCCGGCTGGCGGGCGCGTATCGCGCCGCAGTGCTTGGCGCAAAAAAAGGTGGAATGCCGCATCTGTGCCGACGCTTGCGCGCCGCGCGCCATCCGTTTCGCACCCGCGCTCGGCGGCATCAGCCAGATGCGGCTGGAGCTGGCGGCCTGCACGGCGTGCGGCGAATGCGTGTCGGTGTGCCCGGTGGGGGCGGTGAGTGTTCAGAAAGAAGCCGTCTGATTGGCCTCATTTCTCAGGTAGAGCGCAGTATTTTTCCGCTTCAGGCGCAGAGAGCGCCGGGGCGGTGACGACGATCATCGTATGGCGGCTCGGGCGGGCTGCGCTGTGGCGCTTGTGTGACTGGCAAGAGTCTTGCACGGCCACGCGCGCAGCCGGTGCCGCCTGGCGCGACGTCTGAGCGCGCAAGCTCACGCCACCGCTTCCTCCGGCGCCGGGAAGCCGTTGCGCCCCGGAAATTCGGGTGCGAGTTGGCGCGCGTTGGGCATCTTCAGCCACAGGCGCAGCATGCGGCGGCGCAGGTGCTGCTCCGGGTGATCCTCGAAGTCGGTGCGCGAGTGCAGCACGGCGTAGTTGTTGGCGAACTGCAGATCGCCCGGCTCCAACATCATGTCGAGGCGGATGTCGGGCGACTGCATCACGGCGTCGAACACGTCGAGCGCCTCGATCTCCACCGGCGACAGCGGGAGCTGGCGGATTTCATGGCCCAGCTCGATGTACTGACGCAGATAGCGGCAGCTGAGCTTGCCCTGGTGGTAGCTGAACAGCGGCGACAGGCTGGGCAGGTCCTCGCACAGGTGGGCGTAATACCAAGGGCGGTAGTACAGGCCCAGCAGTTCGGGGCGCGTGGCCAGGATGGTGTTGTAGATGGTGGCCACGCTGACCAGACTGGACAGGCCGCCGCGACGCGCCTTGCGCAGGCACAGCAGGCCGACCACGTCCGACGGGTCGGAGTGGTAGGGCAGGTACAGGTTGGTCTGGTAGACGCGCGTGTTCTTGTCGTTGATGTCGCCCACGGCCATCACTTCGCCCAGCAGGTCGCCACGCGGGTTCTGGCGCACCGGGATGCCCATGTGCAGGCCCAGGCCGTAATAGATGGTGTTGATCTCGTCGTCGGAATAGCGCTCGACCGGCAGGCCGCGCATCAGCCAGAAGCCGCGGCCGTTTTCCAGCTCCTCGCTGACCCGCGCCAGCAGCGGCGCCAGCGCGGCGAGCGGAAAATCGTCGCGGCCGAAGTGCGGATAAGCCTTGCCCCTGCTCTTCAGATGCGCCAGCGCCTGATCGATGACGGCGATCTCCGGCGCGGCCAGCTGCGTGGTCCAGGCGCGGGTGTCGGTCAGATCGGGGCCCTTCCAGGCGGCGGGGCCCACCAGGGGTTGCGTCAGGATCACACTCATCTCGGTTCCTTTCTGGGGGGGGCGGCAGGCGGCGTCTGCAGGATATTGTGCTGCCGCCGCCAATCGCCGCGTGCAAAAGAATCTTAAGCTGCGGCCTTCCACTGCTGACACCGGAACACAGCCATGAACCTGATCCAGAGCGAAGCCGCGCTGCAGGCGCTTTACCAGCCGGCGCCCACACTGGCCTCCACGGCGAAGGAACTGGATCGGCTGATCCCCGAATACCGGCGCTATATCGAGCTGTCGCCCTTCGTCGCGCTGGCCACCGTGGGACCGGACGGCATGGACTGCAGCCCGCGCGGTGACGCGCGCGGCTTCGTGCGCGTGCAGGACGAGCGCACGCTGCTGCTGCCGGATCGACGCGGCAACCATCGGCTGGACACGCTGCGCAACATCGTGCACGACCCGCGCGTGGCGCTGCTGTTTCTCATCCCCGGAAGCGGCACGACCTTCCGTGTGAACGGCCGCGCGGCAATCACCGATGATGCGGCGCTGCGCGAATCCTTCGCCGTCGACGGCAAGCCGCCGCGCACGGTGCTGGTGGTGACGGTGGGGCGCTGCTACTTCCAGTGTGCGCGGGCCATCATGCGCTCACATTTGTGGGATGCCGGTCACCACGTCGATCCCGCCGACGTGCCGACGCCGGGGCAGGTGTTGCAGCGCACATCGCAGGGCGAAATCGACGCCAAGACCTATGACGATGAATGGCCGGGGCGGGCGGCGAAGTCGCTCTGGTAAGCGCATGAAAAGGGCCGTCACGCGGACGGCCCGAGCGGAGCAACGGCGGCGGCCGATCAGTTCGCCGGCACCGGCTCCATGACTTCCGGCTTGCCCAGGTCGGCCGGGTTGGGCTTGGGCGCGCCAATGTGCTGCTCGATCGGCGGCAGCGTATGGGCGATGCCCTTGTGGCAGTCGATGCAGGTCTGGCCGGCGGCAAACGCGGCCTGGTGCGTGGCGGCGCCGCGGCGGTTCTGCTCGGTGTAGTCCATGAAGTCGAAGTGGTGGCAGTTGCGGCACTCGCGGCTGTCGGTGCGCTTCATGCGCGCCCATTCGTTGGCGGCCAGTTGGGCGCGCTTGGCGTTGTATTTTTCGGGCGTGTCGATGCTGCCCAGCAAGTGGTGCCACACCTCGTTGCTGGCCTGGATCTTGCGGATCATCTTGTGCGTCCACTCTTTCGGCACGTGGCAGTCGGGGCAGGTGGCGCGCACGCCGGTGCGGTTCTGGTAGTGGATGGTGTTGCGGTATTCGGTGAACACGTTGTCGCGCATCTCATGGCAGGAGATGCAGAACTCCTCGCGGTTGGTCCATTCCAGCGCGGTGTTGAACGCGCCCCAGAACAAGATGCCGGCGATGAAGGCCGACGACAGGATGGCGAAGCGGCGCGTGCGCACCATGGCCAGCAGGCGGCCCAGCAGGCCAGGGCGGGGCGTGGTTTCAACGGGTGCGGGCGAAGGGTTCTGGTCGTCCATGGCGGCTTTCCTGACGGCGAATGACTCTGTTTTATGTAGCTGATGGCGCTTGTCTGGCGTGCGCTGCCGCCTGTTTTGTTTTACGGCTTAGCGCAGGCCACGGGCGCGCGTGAAGGTGTTGTCCACCAGCGGGCGGGCGTCGGTCTGCGGCACGTGGCAGGCGGTGCAGAAGTACCGGCGCGGGCTGATGTTGTCCAGCTCTTGCCCTTCGCGCGTGCGGAAGTGCGTCACGCTCACGCGCGTGGCGCCGGCGGCCTTGGCCTTATTGAAGGCGTGGCAATCCATGCACTTGTTGAAGTTCTTGGTGATCTGGTAGCCGTTGATCGTGTGCGGGATCAGCGGCGGCTGCTGCACGAAGTCGCGGTCGATCGGGCGCGTGTCGCGCTCTTGCCGCGCGGGGGCAATGGCGATGCTGTCTTGAAGCGGAACGCCGCCGCGCAGACTGTCGAGCTTGACCGGGCCGCTGGGTGCGGCGTTGGCGGCGGCCGAGGGTGCGGTCTGGGCGTGCGCGGCGCCAGCAGCCAGCGCGGCCGCAACAAGGCCGCCCAGGCAGCAGGACAAAAGGCCGCGGAGCAGGCCATGCGAGCGAACGCCGTGGAGCGGGCTTGGCCCGGCCACTGGCGTTGTCCCCCTGGAGGGGGAAGGCGCGAAGCGACTCAGGGGGTGCGTCATTTAATTTCTCCGGGTATCGAATCGGTGGGTAAAAACAAACACGTCCTTGCTGCACACGTCGATGCAGCGGCCGCAATTGGTGCAGTCGGCGGTGGCAATCACGGGCAGCGCGCCGGCCTTGCCCTTGAGCGGGATCGGGATGATGTGCGGCTCGGGGCAGACGGCGTAGCAGTCGGCGCAGTCGTTGCACTGGCTGGAATGCTGGGCGCTGACACGCAGCAGGCTCTTGCTGCCGATCAGGTGGTAGGCCGCGCCCATGGGGCACACATGACCGCACCAGCCGCGCGGGGCGATGAGCAGATCGAACAGGAATACGGCCGCCACGCCGCCCCAAGCCACCACGCCGCCGAAGATGAGGGCGCGGTGCATCAAGCTGACGGGGTTCACGGCTTCCCACACGACCATGCCGGTGGCGGCGCTCATCAGCAGCACGGCGCCCAGAATCCAGAAGCGCAACTCGCGCTTTGGGGCGCGGCCGGTGGTGATGTTGAAGCGGCGACGCAGCCACGAAGCGCCGTCGGTCACCATGTTGACCGGGCAGACCCAGCTACAGAACACGCGGCCGCCGATGAGGGCGTAGAACGCGATGACTATTGATCCGCCAAGCAGCGCGGCGGTTTCAGGCCAGTGGCGCGCGGCGATCACCTGTGCCAGCAAGAACGGATCGGTCAGCGGCAGTGTGTTCAGCGTCAGGCTGGATGAGAGATTTCCCTTGACGACCCACACGCCCGCCAGCGGCCCCAGCAGGAACAGCGCCAGGATCGACAGTTGCGACGCGCGGCGCAGCACGAGCCACTGATGCGCCTTCCACCAACCTTTTTCGCGGATGGCCTCGGCGCTGGGACTGGTTACTTTACTTTTTATAGCTGGCGAGGCAGATTTGCCGCCGACCTGGGCCTGCTTTGCTCCCTCTCCCGCCTGCGGGAGAGGGTTGGGGTGAGGGTGAGCGGCATCGCTCAGCGCGAGGCTGTTTGACGGCCGCTGCGCGGCCGCCCCCCTCACCCTGCCCTCTCCCCCCTGCGGGTGGAGAGGGGACAGAGAGGCGAGCGTCGATGTTGGAGCTTGACTCATGGCGCAGCCCCTGGTTTGCTGCCCAGAATCGGCGCCGGGTTGTACGGCGCGGCGCCGGAGCGCAGCGGGTTCAGGTCGCCCTCATGCGGCACGTCGGGCAGGCGCTGCGTGGGCTGGCCGAACTTCGGCAGGCCGGGCGTGGCTTCCACCTTCTCGCCCGCGCGCGTCTCGCCCACGTGGCCCACGTCGCTGCGCTGCACCACGTTCTTGCGGTAGTGGTGGCCCAGCTCGCCGCGCGCGATTTTTGTGGGCACGACCTTGATGGCCGCTTCTTCCAGCACGCAGCTTTTCTCGCACTTGCCGCAGCCGGTGCAATGCTCGGCGTGCACCGTGGGCAGCAGCATGGCGTGGCGGTCACTGCGCGGGTTGCTCATCTTCTCCAGCGTGATCGCCTTGTCGATCACGGGGCAGACGCGGTAGCACACATCGCAGCGCAGCCCGAGGAAGTTGAGGCAGTTTTCCTGGTCGATCAGCACGGCCGTGCCCATCTTCGCCTTGCTGATGTCGGTCAGCGCATGGTCCAGCGCGCCAGTCGGGCAGGCCTTGACGCACGGGATGTGGTCGCACATCTCGCACGGGATCTGACGCGCTTCGAAATACGGTGTGCCAATCGCCACATCCGCCGCCAGGCCGCTGCCCCAGGTGCTCAACTTCAGATTCTGCGGCGGGCAGTCGCGCACGCACAGACCGCAGCGCACGCAGGCGGCAAGGAATTCGCGCTCAGGCAAAGCGCCGGGCGGCCGAATGGCCTGCGCCGGCCGCGCCAATGCAGGTTTTGAAAGCACCGCCGCCCCGCCCGCCACAAGCGCAGCCGTGCCGGCGCTGGCGGCGCTTTGCAGCAGGTTGCGGCGGTTGATTTGCATGGGCTTGGATCAGAAGAAATACCGGACGCGAAGGGCGCGAAGGATTCGCGAAGGACGCAAAAGGAAAACCAAATTTTTTGAATTCTTTAGCGTCCTTCGCGTAACGTAACTTTTGCGTCCTTCGCGTCCGGCTGTTTAGCAGTGCATCAAGCCTTGACCACCCTTGCCGCGCACTTCTTGAAATCGGTCTCTTTCGAGATCGGGCACGTCGCATCCAGCGTCAGCTTGTTGATCAGCCGGCTCTCGTCAAAGAAAGGCACGAAGATCAGCCCGCGCGGCACCTTGTTGCGGCCGCGGGTTTCGACGGCGGCCAGGATTTCGCCGCGCCGCGACTGGATCCTGACCTGCATGCCGCGCTGCAGCTTGCGCGCCGACGCGTCGTCGGGGTGCATGAAGCACACCGCTTCGGGCACGGCGCGGTGCAGTTCGGCCACGCGGCGCGTCATGCTGCCGGTGTGCCAGTGCTCCAGCACGCGGCCGGTGCACAGCCACAGGTCGAACTCCTTGTCCGGCGCCTCGGCGGCGGGCTGGTAGGGCAGGGCGAAGATCACCGCCTTGCCGTCCTTGTGGCCGTAGAACTTGATGTCCTCGCCCTTCTTCACATACGGGTCGTAGCCCTCGCGGAAGCGCCACAGCGTTTCCTTGCCGTCGACCACCGGCCAGCGCAGGCCGCGCGCCTCGTGGTACGTGTCGAAGCTCGCCAAATCGTGGCCGTGGCCGCGGCCGAATTCGGCGTATTCCTCGAACAGACCCTTCTGCAGGTAGTAGCCCAGTTCCTTCGACTCGTCGTTCAGGTAGTTGGGCACGTACTTGCCGTTCACCTTGCCCACGTCGGCCACCGGGAACTTGTTGACCTTGCCGTTCTTGTACAGCACGTCGAACAGCGTCTTGCCTTTGTATTCAGGCTTCTTGGCCAGCAGCTCGGCGGGCCACACCTCTTCCATCTTGAAGCGCTTGGAAAATTCGATGTACTGCCACAGATCCGACTTGGCCTGGCCCGGCGCGGCCACTTGCTGGCGCCAGAACTGGGTGCGGCGCTCGGCGTTGCCGTAGGCGCCTTCCTTCTCGACCCACATGGCCGTGGGCAGCACCAGGTCGGCGGCCATCGCGCTCACCGTGGGGTACGGATCGCTCACCACGACGAAGGTCTTGGGGTTGCGCCAGCCGGGGTAGATCTCGTCGTTGATGTTGGGGCCGGCCTGCATGTTGTTGGTGGTGCTGGTCCAGTAGCACAGCAGCTTGCCGTCTTTCAGCGCGCGGCTTTGCGCCACGGCGTGCAGGCCGATCTTGTCGGGCAGCGTGCCGTCGGGCAGTTGCCACAGCTCCTCGGTGTGCTTGCGGTGCTCGGGGTTGGTCACCACCATGTCGGCCGGCAGGCGGTGGGCAAAGGTGCCCACCTCGCGCGCGGTGCCGCAGGCGCTCGGCTGGCCCGTCAGGCTGAAGGGGCCGTTGCCGGGCTGGCTGATCTTGCCCATCAACAGATGGATGTTGTAGATCATGTTGTTGGCCCAGGTGCCGCGCGTGTGCTGGTTGAATCCCATGGTCCAGAAGCTGACGACCTTGACCTTCGGGTCGGCATACAGCTTGGCCAGGTCTTCCAGCTGCTTGGCGGGCACGCCCGAGAGCTTGCTCACCTTGTCCAGCGTGTATTCGCTGACGAACTTGGCGTACTCGTCAAACGTGATCGGCTTGGCGTCGTTCGGGTTCGTCTTGGGCTTGCCGTCGGCGCCGGGGTAGCCGTTGGCCTTGGCGTCTTTTTCCAGCGCGTGGCCCGGGCGCAGGCCGTAGCCAATGTCGGTTTCGCCGGCCTTGAAGTTGACGTGCTTCTTGACGAAATCGGCGTTGTATTTCTTGTTGCTGATGATGTAGTGGGCGATGTAGTTCATGATCGCCAGGTCGGTCTGCGGCGTGAACACCATCGGCATGTCGGCCAGGTCAAAGCTGCGGTGCTCGAAAGTCGATAGCACGGCCACCTTGCAGTTGGGCTGCGACAGGCGGCGGTCGGTGATGCGGCTCCACAGAATCGGGTGCATCTCGGCCATGTTGCTGCCCCACAGCACAAAGGCGTCGGCCTGCTCGATGTCGTCGTAGCAGCCCATCGGCTCGTCGATGCCGAAGGTGCGCATGAAGCCTGTGACCGCGCTGGCCATGCAGTGGCGCGCGTTGGGGTCGATGTTGTTGCTGCGAAAGCCTGCCTTCCACAGCTTGGATGCCGCATAGCCTTCCCAGATCGTCCACTGGCCCGAGCCGAACATGCCCACGCCGGCGGGGCCGGCGGTTTTCAGCGCTTCTTTCCACTTCAGCGCCATGATGTCGAAGGCCTCGTTCCAGCTGATGGGCGTGAACTCGCCGTTCTTGTCGTACACGCCGTTTTTCTTGCGCAGCAGGGGCGTGGTCAGGCGGTCCTTGCCGTACATGATCTTGGACAGGAAGTAGCCCTTGATGCAGTTCAGGCCGCGGTTGACCGGCGCTTCCGGGTCGCCCTGCGTGGCGACCACTTTGCCTTCTTGCACGCCAACCATCACGGAGCAGCCGGTGCCGCAGAAGCGGCAGGGCGCCTTGTCCCAACGAACACCCGTGGCCGGCGCGGCGGGCGCGGCTTTTTGCGCCTCGGCCACGATGGGGATGCCGGCGGCGGCGGCGGCGGCCGTCATGGCCTGCGATTTGAGGAAGACGCGGCGGTCGGATTTCATGTCAGGCTTCTCCTGCGCCAGCGGGGGCGCTTGTGGATTCACGGGAAGTGGAAACGGCGGGCTCGGCCTGGCGGCGGGCAAAGTCGCCCACGCTGGATCGCCAGGCGCGGAAGTCGAATTCGGCGGGTTGCTCGCCCGCGTCGGGGTCGCTCTGCTCGAACACGAGCGACAGGTTATGCACCTCGGGCCACTGCGCGATGTCGGCCATGATGGCGGCGGCGGGCGTGTCGGCCGTGCTTTCGATGACGGCGATCAGCCGGCCATCGCCCGGGTCGGGACCCAAGTCCACGCCCGGCGTGGCCGCCAGACGCCCGGTGATCGCCAGACGATCCTGCGGCCTGACTCGCACCACGACCCCTAAAACACTCATGCCCTAAAACCTTTCGATCTTTGAGGATAACCAGCGTTGCGCGCGGCGATCTTGACTCAAGCTAATTTTGAGCGTTGAGGTGGCGACTTCGCCACGCAATACCGCACTGGAATGGTCGGGAAATTGCTTCGCTATTGATAGCTGCTTGTGGCTTGGGGCATGGGCAAACTGCCGATAGTGTTTGAAATCATGCTGTCCCCGGTATGGTTTGGACGTGGCGCCCATGCCGCGCCCTGCAAGAAGCGGGCAGCGCCGTCGCCACCCCGCGCCCGGTGCCCGCGTGCCGCCCCGGCACAATCGGCCGATGGCAAACCCCAACCCCGACCTGACCCCTCCCCCAGGCGCCGAGCTGCACCGCTGGATGACCCCGCGCCGGCTCATGCTGGTTTCGGTGGTGGTGGCCGTGCTGACCATCGGGCTGAAGACGCTGGCCTGGTGGATCACCGGCTCGGTCGGCCTGCTGTCGGACGCGATGGAGTCCTTCGTCAACCTGGCGGCGGCCATGTTCGGGCTGTGGATGGTGACCGTGGCCGAGCGCCCGGCGGACGAGGACCACCCGTTCGGTCACCACAAGGCCGAATATTTCTCGTCTGGCTTCGAGGGCATCCTGATCATCGGCGCGGCCAGCGCCATCATATGGGCGGCGCTGCCGCGCTTTTGGGCGCCGCAGCCGCTGGAGCAGGTCGGCTGGGGCTTGGCGCTGTCGGTGGCCAGCTCGGTGCTCAACGGCGTGCTGGCGTGGGTCATGCTGCGCGCATCGCGCGTACACCACTCCATTGCGCTGGAGGCCGACGCCAAACACCTGCTGACGGACGTGTGGACGTCGGCGGGCGTGGTGGGCGGGTTGCTGCTGGTGGGCGTCACTGGCTGGTTGTGGCTGGACCCGCTGGTCGCCATCGGCGTGGCGCTGAACATCGTGCGCGAGGGCGGGCGGCTGATCCGCCGATCGGCCCATGGCCTGATGGACGGCGCGGTCGAGCCCGAGGTGCAGTCCGAAATCGACGCCGTGCTGGCCCGGTTTGCCCGCAGCGAAGGCGGGCGCGACATCGTGCTGTTCGACCACGTGATGACGCGCAAGGCCGGCGCGCGCCGCTTCGTCAACCTGCACATGCACGTGCCGGCGCGCTGGACGCTGCGCCAGGCCGACGACCTGCGGCATCAGGTCGAGGCCGCGCTGGCGCTGGGCGTGCCGGGGCTGCACGCCAGCATCCAGCTGCTGCCCGACGACGTGGAGCCGATCACCGCCGACCTGGACGAGCCGCCGCCTCCGCCCGTGACCGAGGTGCCCGCATGACCGTCACCACCAGCGGCGGGAGCGCGCCATGCAGGCCCTGATTCAACGCGTGGCCGAAGCCAGCGTGCGCGTGCAGGGCCGCGCCATCGGCGCCATCGGCCCTGGCCTGCTGGTGCTGCTGTGCGCCGAGCGCGGCGACGGCGAGGCGCAGGCCGACCAGCTGCTGGCCAAGTTGCTGAAGCTGCGCATCTTCAGCGACGCGGCCGGCAAGATGAACCTGAGCCTGCAGGACACGGGCGGCGGCCTGCTGGTGGTCAGCCAGTTCACGCTGGCCGCCGACACGTCCGGCGGCAACCGCCCCAGCTTCACCCGCGCCGCGCCGCCCGACGAAGGGCGCCGGCTGTACGAATACTTTGTCGCCCGCGCCCGCGCCGTACACCCCGAGGTGGCCACCGGCGAGTTCGCCGCCGACATGCAAGTGCACCTGGTCAACGATGGGCCGGTGACGATTCCGTTGCGCATCGCGCCGCCGGGCTGACGGCGCGCGCAGCCGTCTGCGCGATTGCTTCAAAATAGATAGCTGACTGCGCAGTCTGCTCAAGCGCTGGAAGCTGGTTTTCATAGGATCAACGCAGGGTGCCCGCTTGACCTGAAATACCGAAAACCGGACGCCGAAAAAGCAAAGAAATTCTTGGCTGTTTCTTTCGCGTCCTTCGCGATTCCTTGGCGTCCTTCGCGTCCGGCTGTTCGGGGGGCGTCCCTGAAGCGGCGGCGTCACACGTAAGGATCGGGCTCACCCAGCGCGGCGAGGATGCGGCGCTCCTCGGCTTCCATGGCCTCGGCGTCGACGTCGCTGGTCTCGTGGTCCCAGCCCTGCGCGTGCAGCGCGCCGTGCACCAGCAGGTGCGCATAGTGCGCGGCCAGCGGCTTGCCCAGTTCGGCGGCTTCGCGCTCGATGACCGGTGCGCACAGCACCAGGTCGGTCGCCACCACCGGGGCGCCGCTGTAGTCGAAGGTGAGCACGTTGGTGGCGTAATCCTTGCCGCGGAATTCGCGGTTCAGGCGCTGGCCCTCGTCGGCGCCGACGATGCGCACCGTGATTTCGGCCGCCTGCACGTCGCCGCCCAACGCCGCGCGCAGCCAGCGCGCCACGCGGTGGCGCGGCAGCGCGGCGCGGTGGGCGGCCAGGCCGTCGTCGCGGGCGAACTGCAGGTTGAGCGTGAGCGGGGGCGTGGGCATGGCAAAGGGTGGCGAGCGCTTCGATTATGGGCACAATGGCCGTCCGTCATCCATCATGCGAAGCGTTACGCGTCCCGGCCCGCTCATCGCCACGATCGTCTTCGTGGTGCTGGGCCTGACCGCGCTGGCGCTGTCCATCTACGCGCTGCCCACGCGCCTGACGGTGGCCGTGGGCCCGGACGAGCGTGACCACGCCCGCGTCATGACCGCCTTCGCGCGCAAGTTGCAGACCGACCGCGCGCCGGTGCGCTTGACGCTGGTGCGCAAGGAAAACTACGCCAGCCTGGCGGCGGCGCTCGACAGCGGCGAGGTCGACCTGGCCGTGGTGCGCAGCGACGTGATGCCGCGCCGCGGCCTGACGGTGGCGGTGCTGAGTGAAATGCCGATGATGTTCGTCGTGACCGGCGCGGCGCGCGTGCGTTCGCTGGCCGACCTCAAGGGCCGTCGCGTGGGCGTGCTGCGCGGCACCGCCGAAAACATGGCGCTGCTGGACACCGTGCTGCGCCATGCGGGCGTCGATCCGCGCAGCGTTACCCGCGTGGCGCTGACGCCGGAAGACGTGGCCAGCGCCATCGACCAGCAGCGCGTGGACGTGGTGATGCCCGTGGGCCCGCTGCAGGGCAACGGCGGCGCGCGCGTGCAGGCGCTGCTGCAGCGCGGGCAGCGGCCGCCGCGCGTCTTCGGTGTGGAGGAGGCGGAGGCCATGGCCGTGGCCGAACCCATGCTGGAGGCCGTCGAGCTGCCGCGCGGCGCGCTGGTCGGCACGCCGCCGCTGCCCGCCGAGCCGCTGCCGACGCTGGCCGTGACGCAGCGCCTGGTGGCGCGCACGGCGCTGGCGCACAGCGTGGTGTTCGACCTGACGCGCCTGCTGTTCACCAGCCGCGTGGCGCTGGCCGCCGAAACGCCGATGGCCAAGCAGGTTCACGCGCCCGAGACCGACACCGGCGAGGCGCTGTCGGCCGCCCTGCCGCTGCACCCCGGCGCGGCGGCGTACCTGGCGGGCGATCAGAACCGTTTCTTTGACCGTTATGGCGACCTGTTCTACGTCGGCTCGATGCTGCTGACGGGCCTTGTGTCGGGCATCGGCGCGCTGATCAGCTTCATGCTGGGCCGCCGGCGGCAGAACGCGGCGAAGTTCACGCGCCAACTGCTGGACTTGCTGGCGCGCGCGCGCCAGGCGCCCGACGAAGCCGCGCTGCGCAGTGTCGAGCAGCAGGCCGACGATCTGCTGGCGCTGGCCTTCGGGCGCTTGTCCAGCGGCGATATCGGCAACGAGCAGTTCGACACCTTTGCCACCGTCAACGACAGCGTGCAGCAAGCCATCGCGCGCCGCGCCGCCCAGCTGCGCGCGGCCGCGCCAGCCTGAAAAATCTGAAGCAATGGGTGCCTGACGCTGGCGGAGCCTGCGCAGGCAGCTATTGATAGTGTAGCGTCAGCGGGCTTCGCGCGCGCCTGCGCGGGCCGGTCGGCCAGCGGCGTCGTAGGCGTCGACGATGCGCGCCACCAGCGGGTGGCGCACCACGTCGGCCGACGTAAAGCGGGTAAAAGCCAGCCCCTTCACGCGGCGCAGCACGCGCTCGGCGTCGATCAGGCCGCTGGTCGCGCCCTTGGGCAGGTCGATCTGGCTGACGTCGCCCGTCACCACGCACTTGCTGCCGAAGCCGATGCGGGTGAGGAACATCTTCATCTGCTCGGGCGTGGTGTTCTGCGCCTCGTCGAGGATGACAAAGGCGTGGTTCAGCGTGCGCCCGCGCATGAAGGCCAGCGGGGCGATTTCGAGCTGATTGCGCTCGAACGCCTTCTGCACGCGGTCAAAGCCCATCAGGTCGTACAGCGCGTCATACAGCGGGCGCAGGTAGGGGTCGACCTTCTGCGTCAGGTCGCCCGGCAGAAAGCCCAGGCGCTCGCCGGCCTCCACGGCCGGGCGCGTCAGCACGATGCGCTGAACGCTCTGGCGCTCCAGCGCGTCCACCGCGCAGGCCACGGCCAGGTAGGTCTTGCCGGTGCCGGCGGGGCCGATGCCGAAGGTGATGTCGTGCGTGGCAATGTGTTCCAGGTACGCCGCCTGGTTGGGCGTGCGCGCCTTCAGGTCGCCGCGCCGGGTGACCAGCGCCGGCCCGCCGCCTTCGCTGCCGGGCAGCGGCTCGCCGTCGCCGGCCAGCATCAGCTGCACGGTGTCTGGCTGGATCGGGCGGTCGGCCAGTTCGTACAGCGCCTGCAGCACCACCATGGCGCGCTCGGCCTGCTTCTTGGGCCCATCCACCTTGAACTGGCCGTGCCGGTGCGCAATGGCCACCTGCAGGCCGGCCTCGATGGTGCGCAGGTGCTCGTCCATGGGGCCGGCCAGGTTGGCCAGCCGGGTGTTGTTGGGCGGGGTAAAGATATGGCGCAGGATCACCGGCGCATTGTCGCCCATCGCCCCCGCGCGCTGGGGGCGCCGTGGCCGTGGCAGACCCTGATCCCGTAGTTACAGCGTATACGTCAGGCGACAACGCTTGGACTTTTTTCTCATTTTCCTGTTCCACGGCGGGGGCGCGCGCCCGGCAAGCGGCGGTGCTGCGTAGCATGGGCTGCGTGATGGATGCCGTTGTCGTCGTCGAACACCTGCCCGATGCCCGCGCCTGGCTGGCGGAGGCGGTGCGCACTGCCTTTCCGCAGGCTGAGGTGCTGGCCGTGGGCGCGGGCGGCGATGCGCTGGGCGAGTCGGCGGCGCGCCGCTTCGACCTGGCGTTGGTCGACCTGGACTTGCCCGATGGCAGCGGCCTGTCGGTGATCCGCGGCGTGCGCAGCCGGCAGCCGCGCGCCATGCCGGTGGCGGTCAGCTCGCATGTCAACGACGACCACCTGTTTCCGGCGCTGCAGGCGGGCGCCTTCGGGTATCTGCTGAAGGGCGCGCCACGCGACGACCTGGTGGCGCGCCTGCGCCGCACCGCGCACGGCGAACCGCCGCTGTCGCCGCCGGTGGCGCGCCGGGTGATCAGCTACTTCAGCAACGGCGGGCCGCGCGGCTTTGAATGCGAGCGCTTGGAGCCGGACGCGGTGGCGCTCAACACGCGCGAAACCGAGATCCTGCAGCGCGTGGCCAAGGGGTACACCCTGCCCGAAATCGCCGCGCAGCTGTGCCTGTCGCGCCACACCGTGGCGGACTACGTCAAGCAGATTTACCGCAAGCTCAAGGTCTCGTCGCGCGCCGAGGCGGCGCTGGAGGCGGCGCGGCGCGGGTTGGTGAAATGACCCCCCTGAGTCGCCTTCGGCGCCTTCCGCCCAGGGGGACAACGCGGGTGGCCGGGGAGACCCCGGCCACGGCGTTCCGGTGCGGCCTGCTCCGCGGCCATTGGAAGGGCCTGCTGCGCGGCCCACTGGTTCTCCCTTCCTTTCGTCGGGGTGTCTTGCTATGAAAATGGAAGCTTTTGGCGCTTGTGTGTGGGGCGCTGCGGGGTGATTTATCATTGAATTCGCGGGGTGCTGCGGCGCCGCACGCTTTTCTCTTATCCCCTTCGAAAGCACCCCTTGATCGGACGCCTGGCCGGCCTGCTGGCCGAGAAGAACCCGCCCCAGATCCTCATCGACTGCCAAGGCGTCGGTTATGAGGTGTGGGTGCCCATGAGCACCTTCTACCAACTGCCGGGCCTGGGCGAGCGCATCACGCTGCTGACGCACTTTGTGGTGCGCGAGGACGCCCAGCTGCTGTACGGCTTTGGCGGCGAGCCGGAGCGCGCGGCGTTCCGCCAGCTGATCAAGGTCAGCGGCATTGGCCCGCGCATGGCGCTGGCGGTGCTGTCGGGCATGAGCGTGGCCGACCTGGCGCAAGCCATCACCACGCAGGACGCCGCCCGGCTGACCAAGGTGCCCGGCATCGGCAAGAAGACCGCCGAGCGGCTGCTGCTGGAGCTCAAAGGCAAGCTCGGCGCCGACCTGGGTGCGCCGCAGGCCCCCGCCAGCGACGCGCAGTCCGACATTCAGCAGGCGCTGCTGGCGCTCGGCTACAACGACAAGGAAGCCGCCGCCGCCGTGAAGGCGCTGCCAGCCGGCGTCGGCGTCAGCGACGGCATCAAGCAGGCGCTGAAGGCGCTGGCGCGCTGAGGTGTTGACGCGCTGGCGCAACGGCGCCGCACACCCGGCCACTGCGCCGAAGGGTCTGCCGATACCATTGACGCGCCCGCTGGCCGTGCTGCGCGCCGCACGGCCAGCACCACTCGAAAGAAACAGGAACTTTCCTATGCATGCAACGCCGCGAATCACGCTAGTGTCCTGGCCGTGGCTGATCGGCCCGGTGATGGCGCTGTCGGCTTGCAGCGCGCCCGCGCCGGCTGCCCCGCCGGACGCCAGCGCCGCCGCACCCGCCGCCGCCCCGGCGGATGGCGGCCAGGCGCCGCGCCATCGCTGCGACGCCCAGGCCGCGCAATCGATGGTCGGCCAGCCGTATGGCGCGACGACGCTGGAACAGGCGCGCGTCGCCGCTGGCGCCGACGAGGTGCGCATGCTGCGCCCCGACAGCGTGATCACCAAGGAATACAAGCGCGGCCGCCTGAACGTGGTGGTCGACGCCCAGCAGCGCGTCAGCCGCTTGAACTGCGGTTGAGCGCGATGACAAGGAGCACGGATTTGCCACACATCGACACCTGCCAGGCGCGAACGCCCAGGCAAGCCCTGCGCGCGGCGGCGGCCGCGCTGGCCGTTGCGCTGACCCTGGCTGCCTGTGGCGGCGGGGCGACGGGCACCGGCACCAGCACGGGTTCCAGCAGCAACCCCGGCCCGGTACCAACGGCGGCGCAATTGACGCTGCTGCCGCTGTCGGCGGCCGCGCCGGGCGATTTCATCGCGCCGCTCGACACCGCGTCGCTGCAGCGCAGCGCGGTGGCCAAGGCCAAGGCGCAGCCCGTCAGCCGCCTGCCGGCGGGCGCCAGCGTGGCGCACGTGGCGCTGGGCCAGGCGCCCGCGCCCAAGTCGACGCGCGCGGGCCTGGGCGTGCCGCTGCAGATTGGCCGCGGGCGCGACGTGCTTGCCACCGCCACGCCGGCGGGGCTGGCCGGCCTGTGGCGCTGGCACGGCCTGCCGGACGGTGGTCAGGTGGCGGCGGTGCGTTTTGAAACCGGCGGTGCGCAGGGCGTGCGCCTGGGCGTGCTGGCGCGGGATGTGCCCGACGGCACCGTGCTGCGCTTTTACGGCGACGCGGCCGGCCCGGTCGTGGAGATGAACGCCGCCGAGCTGGCCGCGCTGCGCGAGGTCAACCAGCGCGCCGGTCTGGACGGCGATGCCGCCGCCACGGCCTGGGGCCCCGACACCGACGGCGCCGTGAGCACGCTGGAAGTGCAACTGCCCGCCGGCGTGTCGGTCGACCGCCTGCAACTGGCGGTGCCGCGCCTGTCGCACCTCGACCTCAGCGTGGCGCAGGCGGCGGACATTTCGCCCAAGGACACGGCCGAACTCGGCGCTGCCGGCAACTGCAACGTCGACGTGATGTGCACCCCTTACCAGACCGAAGGGCGCGCGGTGGCGAAGATGGTGTTTTCCACGCTGGGCGACACCTACCTGTGTTCCGGCACGCTGCTGAACGACACGCGCGGCAGCCAGACGCCTTATTTTCTGACTGCCGCGCACTGCGTGGCCGACCAGCAGACTGCGTCCACGCTCATCACCTACTGGTTCTTTCGCGCCGCGGGGTGCAACAGCAGCCCGCGTGTCGACGCCGCATACAGCGCGCTCGCGGGCGGCGCGCAACTGCTGTACACCCGCGCCGCCTTCGACGCCACGCTGCTGCGGCTGAACCGCCCGCCACCGGACAACGTGGTCTATGCCGGCTCGTACTTCGGCCCCGGCGTGGGGCCGGGCACCGACGTGCTGGCCGCGCACCACCCATCGGGTGACTTGCAGAAGATCAGCGTGGGCAGCGTGAGCGGTTACGCCAACTGCGGCGGCAGCGACGCCTGCGTGAGCGGCGCCACCGAGGCATCGGCCGCCATGCTGCAGGTGCGGTGGCGCCATGGGGTGACGGAAGGCGGCAGCAGCGGCGGCGCGTTGTTCGCGCGTTCCGGCAACACCCGTTACCTGGTCGGCCAGTTGTACGGCGGCGCTGCCAGCTGCTTCAACCCGGGCGGCACGGACTACTTCGGACGCTTTCAGCGGTCGTTTGCCGATGGCATCGGCCGCTGGCTGACGCGCTGACGCCGTACGCGCCGGGCGCCCGCGCTGGCGCCGCATGGCGTCAGAATGGCGGGCATGAGCATCACCGTCGACGACTTTGCCGCCCTTCCCAACGACACGCCGCGCGTGGTGTCGGCCAGCGCGGTGTCGGCGCGCGAGGAGGCGCTGGAGCGCGCGCTGCGCCCCAAGGAGCTGGACGAATACGTCGGCCAGGCCAAGGCGCGCGAGCAGCTGGAGATCTTCATCGGCGCCGCCCGCAAGCGCGGTGAGGCGCTGGACCACGTGCTGCTGTTCGGCCCGCCGGGGCTGGGCAAGACCACGCTGAGCCACATCATTGCGCACGAACTGGGCGTCAACCTGCGCCAGACCAGCGGCCCGGTGCTCGAAAAACCCAAGGACCTGGCGGCGCTGCTGACCAACCTGGAGCGCAACGACGTCCTGTTCATCGACGAGATCCACCGCCTGTCGCCGGTGGTCGAAGAAATCCTCTACCCCGCGCTGGAGGACTACCAGATCGACATCATGATCGGCGAAGGCCCGGCGGCGCGCTCCATCAAGCTGGACGTGCAACCTTTCACGCTGGTCGGCGCCACCACGCGCGCCGGCATGCTGACCAACCCGCTGCGCGACCGCTTCGGCATCGTGGCGCGGCTGGAGTTCTATACGCCCCAGGAACTGGCGCGCATCGTCACGCGCTCGGCTGGGCTGCTGAACGTGCCAGCCGACGCCGCGGGCGCGTTCGAGATCGCCCGCCGCAGCCGTGGCACGCCGCGCATTGCCAACCGCCTGCTGCGCCGCGTGCGCGACTTTGCCGACGTCAAGGGCGAAGGCCGCATCACCGAGCAGATTGCCCACGCCGCACTGGCCATGCTGGACGTGGACCCGGAAGGCTTTGACGTCATGGACCGCAAGCTGCTGGAGGCGGTGATCCACCGCTTCGACGGCGGCCCGGTGGGGCTGGACAACATCGCCGCCAGCATTGGCGAAGAGGCCGGCACCATCGAGGACGTGATCGAGCCCTACCTGATCCAGCAGGGTTACCTGCAGCGCACGCCGCGTGGGCGCGTGGCCACGCTGGCGGCATACCGGCACCTGGGCGTGGCGCCGCCGCCATCGCCCGCCGGCGGGCTGTTCTGATACGAATGAGCGCTCAAAGGTGTAACAACCGTTCGGGCCGAGCTTGTCGAAGCCGTGTGAGGCGCATGCACTTCGACAGGCTCAGTGCGAACGGTTTCAAAGCATTCGAACGCCAATGGATATGAGCCGCCGCGGTCAAGCGCCCGGCGCGCCGCCGAACACCTCGATCACCGACCTTGTCGAAGCCGTGTGAGGCGCATGCACTTCGACAAGCTCAGTGCGAACGGTTTCAAAGCATTCGACCGCCAATCGATATGAGCCGTCGCGGTCAATCGCCCGGCGCGCCGCCGAACACCTCGATCACCGACCTTGTCGAAGCCGTGTGAGGCGCATGCACTTCGACAGGCTCAGTGCGAACGGTTTCAAAGCATTCGACCGCCAATGGATATGAGCCGTCGCGGTCAATCGCCCGGCGCGCCGCCGAACACGTCGATCACCGACTGCATCTGCTCGGGCGTCACCACGTCGGCGCGGCGCGTGGCCGGGTCGACGCAGGTGGTGCGCAGCACCTCGGGCGGCAGGCTGGCCAGGCCGCGAAAGCCCCATTCGCGCAGCACCGTCCAGCGGTCGGGCGCGGCGGCGGCGCGCTGGCGCAATGCGCGCGCCTGCTCTGGGGTGTAGGCCCACACATCTTCCACCTCTCCGGTGTCGCACGCCGCCACGCGCAGGCCGGCCACCGGTGGCCTGACCATTAAAACGTGGCCCTGCGCAAGCCAGTCGGGCGCAAAGCGCTTCAAATAAAGGAGCAAAAGGGCGCCGATGTGGATGCCGTCGGCGTCCGGGTCGAGCAGCAGCATCAGGCGCTCGAAGCGCGGCGCCGCCGCTGCGTTGGCCGCGGCGTCGGTCGCCGACGGCAGGCCCAGCGCGGCCGCCAGTTGCGGATACAGCGGATACGCGGCCACGCGCGCCGTGCTGGTGCGCCAGGCGTTGAGCGGCTTGCCCTGGCAGGGCAGCACGGCCTGGCGGCGCGCGTCGCGCACGGCGGCCACCGCGCCGGCGGCCGATTCGCCTTCGACCAGGAACAGCTCGCAGTCCGCGCCGTGCTGGCGGCTGTCCATCAACTGCATGGCGGACTGCGTGCGGCGCGTGGCGTTCATGGCGACCGTCCTTCAGGCCGGCGTGCGGGTGTGCGCTTTGTCACACTGCGGCGGCAAAATTGGCCGCACGCGGGTGGCGGCGGCGGTTTGTCGCCATACCCCATTAGCATTCATGCTTCGTTTCACTCATGCGCATGGAGTTTGCATCATGAACAAGTATCTGGCCGAGCTGATCGGCACTTTCTGGCTGGTGCTGGGCGGCTGCGGCAGCGCGGTGCTGGCGGCGGCGTTTCCGCAACTGGGCATCGGCTTTGTCGGCGTCTCACTGGCCTTCGGCCTGACGGTGCTGACCATGGCCTACGCCATCGGCCACATCTCGGGCTGTCACCTCAACCCGGCGGTGTCGTTCGGCCTGTGGGCAGGCGGCCGGTTCGACTCGAAGGATTTGGTGCCTTACATCGTTGCGCAGACGATGGGCGCCATCGCCGCCGCGGCGGTGCTGTACATGATCGCCAGCGGCAAGCCCGACTTCGTGGCTGGCGGCTTTGCCAGCAACGGCTTTGGCGACCTGTCGCCCGGCAAGTACTCGATGATGTCGGTGCTGGTGTGCGAGGTGGTGCTGACGGCGGTGTTCCTGTTCGTCATCATGGGTTCGACCGACAGCCGCGCGCCCGCCGGCTTTGCGCCCATCGCCATCGGCCTGTGCCTGACGCTGATCCACCTGGTCAGCATTCCGGTGTCGAACACCTCGGTCAACCCGGCGCGCTCCACCGGCGTGGCGCTGTTCGCCAGCACCGGCGCGCTGAGCCAGCTGTGGCTGTTCTGGGTGGCGCCCATCATCGGTGGCATCCTGGGCGCGGTGGCCTACAAGGCCGTGGCTGGATCGCAGCGCGCCTGACGCGGGCGTCCTGCCAAGTCGATTGGTCAAAATGGCTGCCAGCGCTTGCCTGTCAAGCGGCGGCAGCTATCAAATCAGTAGTTTTTCTGACCGGCGGCCGCCGGCTCAGTCTTCGGGCGTCACACCCAGCGCCACCAGAAAGCGCGCCACCATGTTATAGGTGGCGATGGCGCTCGTCAGCTCGACCAGCTGCGTGGTGTCGAAGTGGCGCTTCAACGCAGTGAACAGCGCGTCGTCCACCTTCACGTCGCGCGTCATCTGCGCGGCATAGCGGATCACCAGTTGCTCGACCTCGCCCAGCGCGGGGTCGTCGGCCTGCTGCCGCGCATCACCGGCGATGACACGGTCCAGCGCGTCCAGCTGGGCCTGCGTACCGCCCGCGGCCAGGAAGTCGGGCGCGTGGTGGTGATATTCGTAGTGCGCGCCGGTCAGCAGCGCCACGGTGCAGATGGCCAGTTCACGCAGCCGGCGGCTGGTGGGCAATTCGGTGCGCACGGCCTTCAGGTAGGTGTTCCAGCCGCGGGCCAGCGGCTCGCTCCACAGCAGCGCCTTGTCCAGGTTGATCAGCTGGCCGCCGCGCCGTGCCAGGATGGCGTCGACCAGTTCGGCAGGCTGCGGCTTGGCGTCCGGGGTCCATTCAGGAATGCGCATGGCGGGGCTTTCACAATCAACGAATCGCGCCTGAGCATACGCGGATAATGGCGGCCATGCGTGGTTCCGCCTGCTTTGCCCAGCCCCGTCTGCCCGCGCAGACCGGTCGATGCCGATGAGGTGGCGTGCCGCGCTTTGGCTGGGGCTGGCGGCGTTGATCGCCGTGGCCGCCGTGGTGTTCTGGCGCCAGCGCGCCCCGGTGGTGGACGTGGTCGAGCCGCAGTTCGCCCCGCTCGTGCGCAGCCTGCAGTTTTCGGCGCGGGTCGCTACCACCTCGCGCGTCAACGTGGGCAGCACGGTGACCGGCCGCGTTGCCGCGGTGCAGGTGCGCGAAGGCGCCCGCGTGCGCCAGGGCGATGCGCTCATCCAGCTCGAAGCCGACGAACAGCAGACCGCGCTGACGCAGGCCCGCGCCAGCGAGCAGCAGGCGCGCGCCCGGCTGGCGGGTATACGCGGCAGCGGCCACGCCGTGGCGCAGGCCCAGCTGGCGCAGGCCGCCGCCACGCTGCAGGCGGCTGAGCGCGATCTGGCGCGCACGCAGCAACTGGTGGCGCAGGGTTTTGTCAGCGCCGCGCGGCTGGACGAAGCGCGCAAGGCGGTGCAGGTGGCGCGCGCCCAGCAGGACGCCGCGCGCGCCCAGTTGCAGGCGCTGGGTGACGGCGGCGCCGATCTGGCGCAGGCGCAGGCGCAACTGGCGCAGGCGCAGGCCGCGCAGCAGGCGGCCCAGGTGCGGCTGGCGCAGGCCACGGTGCGCGCGCCGTCCGACGGCCGCGTGCTGGTGCGCAGCGTGGAGCCAGGGCAGATCGTGCAGCCCGGCAGCGCGCTGCTGAGCCTGGCGCTGGACGGGCCGACGCTGCTGGTGGCGCAGGTGGACGAGCGCTTTCTCGACCAGCTGAAGACCGGCCAGAGCGCCCGGGTGGTGGCCGACGCGTTTCCCAACCAGCCGTTTGCGGCCCAGGTGCGCAGCATTGCGCCCAGCGTGGATGCGCAGCGCGGCGCCGTCGAGGTCAAGCTGCAGCCCGACCAGGCGCCGCCCGACTTCCTGCGCGAGGACATGACGCTGTCGGTCGAGGTGCGCACCGGCCAGCGCGAGCGCGCCCTGGCGCTGCCCACGCGGGCGCTGCGCGACGGCGCCACCGTATGGGTCGTCGACGGCGGGCGCATCCAGCCGCGCGCCGTGACGCTGGGCCTGCGCACGCTGGAGGCGGTGGAGATCACCGGCGGCCTCCAACAAGGTGAGCCGGTGGTGCTGCAGGGCGACGCCCAGCCCGGTCAGCGCGTGAAAGCGCGCGCGGTGCCGTGGCGGCCCGGCCAGCCGGGCGCGGCCGCCCGCGCGGGCGACGCGGGTGCGGCGCTGACCAACGCGATGGGGCGCTGACCCCATGCGCAGGTCCTGACATGCTCGGCTTTGAATGGCAGGTGGCGCTGCGCTTTTTGCGCGAGGGGCGGGCGCAGACGGTGCTGATCATCATCGGCGTGGCGGCGGGCGTGGCGGTGATCGCCTACATCACCGCGCTGATCAACGGCCTGCAGGCCAGCACGGTGGAAAAAACCCTGGGCACGCAGGCGCACATCAGCCTGCGCGCGCCCGACGACGTGGTGACGCCCGCGTGGCCGCCCGAGGGCGACACGACGCAGCTGACGGACACGCAGGCGCGCGCGCAACGCCTGCGCTCGGTGGCCAACTGGCAGGCGCTGCTGCCGCTGCTGGAGCGGCGCGCCGAGGTGGCGGCGGTGTCGCCCATGGTGTCGGGCAGCGGGCTGGCGCTGCGCGGCGAGGCCTCGCAGGCGATTGCCATGATGGGCGTGGAGCTGGACCGCTACGACCGCATCGTCGGCCTGCGCGCCAAGGCCGTCAGTGGTGCAGCGCGGCTGGAGCCGGGCGATGCTGTCATCGGCACCGAGCTGGCCAAGGACCTGGGCCTGCGCGTGGGCGACCGGCTGTCGGTCAACACCGGCAAGGTGTCGGACTCGATGCGCGTCACCGCGCTGGTCGACCTGGGCGTGAAGGATTTGAACCGCCGCACCGTCATCGTGCCGCTGCGCACGGCGCAAAGCCTGCTGGGCCTGCCCGGCGGCGCGACGGTGATCGAGCTGAAGGTGCGCGACGTGTGGCAGGCCGACGCCGTGGCGCGCGAGCTGCGCGCATCGCTGCCCTACAAGATCGAAAGCTGGCAGGAGACCAACGCGCAACTGGTGTCGGCGCTGCGGGCGCAAAGCATCAGCACGGGCGTGATCCGCGGCGTGGTCGCCATCGTGGTGGTGCTGGGCATTGCCAGCGTGCTGGTGGTGTCGGTGGTGCAAAAGCAGCGCGAAATCGGCATCCTGCGCGCCATGGGCGCCACGCGCGGGCAGGTGATGCGGGTGTTCCTGGTCGAAGGCGCGGTGGTCGGCGCGGCCGGCTCCACGCTGGGCGTGCTGCTGGCGATGGCGCTGGTCTGGCTGTTTACGAAGTTGGCGCGCGGCTCGGACGGGCTGCCGCTGTTCAACCTGCACCTGCCGCTGAACGTCGCGGTGCAGACCGCGCTGCTGGCGGTGGTCTGCGGCGTGCTGGCGGCGGTGGCCCCGGCGCGGCGCGCGGCGCGGCTCGACCCGGCGCAGGCGATCCGGCTATGAGCACCGCCGGGCCGCTGATTGAGTTGCGCGCCGTGCGCAAGCGCTACAACGTCGGCCTGCCGAGCGAGGTGGAGGTGCTGCACGGCATCGACTGGCAGGTGGCGCGCGGCGAATTCGTGGCGCTGATCGGGCCCTCGGGCTCGGGCAAGAGCACGCTGCTCAACATCGTCGGCCTGCTGGAGCGCCTGACCTCGGGCAGCTACCACCTGCTGGGCGAGCCGGTGCAGGACATGGATGACCAGGCGCTGACGCTGATGCGCCGGCGCGCGCTGGGCTTCGTATTCCAGTTCCACCACCTGCTGCCGGCCTTCACCGCGCTGGAGAACGTGACCTTGCCCGCGCTGATGACCGAGGGCCGCGTCAGCGCCGCGCAGCGCGAACGCGCGCGCGAGCTGCTGGCGGCCGTGGGTCTGGCCCAGGCCATGGGCAAGCGGCCCGGCGAGCTGTCGGGCGGCATGCAGCAGCGGGTGGCGATTGCGCGCGCGCTGGTGCAAAACCCGCCGCTGGTGCTGGCCGACGAGCCCACCGGCAACCTGGACACCGCCGCGTCCGACGCCGTGTTTGCGCTGCTGCGGCAGATTCACGACGAGCGCGGCACGGCCTTCGTCATCGTCACCCACGACCCGCGTCTGGCGCGGCGTTGCGACCGGCTGGTGGAGCTGGTCGATGGCCGGATCGACCGCGACGAACCCATCCGCGGCGAGGGCACGGCGCCGAGCGAGCCGCGATAATCACCGCATGCAGATCCGCTTCACCAAGATGCAGGGTGCCGGCAACGACTTCGTCGTGCTCGACGAGACGCGCGGGCGGCTGAACCTGAGCCCGGCGCAATACCGCTTTCTGGGCGACCGCCACTTTGGCGTGGGTGCCGACCAGATCCTGACGGTGCGGCCAGCGCCTTCGGCCGATGTGGACTTCGAATACGTCATCCACAACGGCGCCGACGGCGGCGAGGTCGAGCACTGCGGCAATGGCTCGCGCTGCTTCGTGCGTTATGTGCGCGAACGTGGCCTGACAGACAGGCACAGCGTGCGCGTGAAGGTGAAGAACGGCGTCCTCGAACTGATCGAGCAGCCCGATGGCCGCGTGCGCGTCGACATGGGCGCGCCGGTGTTCGACCTGGACCGCGTGCCCTTCGACGCCAGCGGCATGACGCCGGTGCCGGTGGGCGCCACGCCCGACCGCGTGTGGCAGTGGTGGCCGCTCGATCTGAAGCGAAATCCGGCCGTTGCGCTGACGGGTACTGCGCAGGATGCTATCGTCAATGTAGCAGTCCTGTCCATGGGCAACCCGCACGCGGTGCAGCTGGTGAGCGATGTCGACGCGGCGCCCGTGGCCAGCGTGGGGCCGCTCATCGAAAGCCACCCGGCGTTTCCGAACCGGGTCAACGCCGGGTTCATGCAGATCGTCGATCGCGGCCACGTGCGCCTGCGCGTGTACGAGCGTGGCGCGGGCGAAACGCTGGCCTGCGGCACCGGCGCCTGCGCGGCGGTGGTGGCGGGCATCCGGCTGGGCCTGTTGGACGAGCGTGTCGACGTGCAGGCGCGCGGCGGGCGGCTCACCATCGAATGGGCGGGCGGCGCGCGCGACCCGGTGTTCATGACCGGCCCGGCCGTGACCGTGTTCGAGGGCAGCATCGAATTGCCCGATTGACCTTCTGACCTATGCTCCAGCCATGAACGCAGCCATTCCGCCCATCACCGAAGAAGACATTGCGCAGTTCCTGATCCACACGCCCGATTTTTTCGAGCGGCATGCGGGCCTGCTGAGCGCGGTGCAACTCACCAGCCCGCACGGCGGTCGCGCGGTCAGCCTGCAGGAGCGGCAGGCCGAGATGCTGCGCGAGAAGATCAAGCTGCTGGAGCAGCGGCTGATGGAAATGATGCGCCACGGCAACGAGAACATGCTGATCGCCGACAAGCTGCTGCGCTGGTCGCGGCAGATGTTTCTGGTGGCGCGCCCGGCCGACCTGCCGGCCGTGCTGGTGAGCGAGCTGCGCAGCCAGTTCAGCGTGCCGCAGTCGGCCATGAAGCTGTGGGATCTGGCCGAGGTCTACGCCGGCGAGCCGTTCGCCCAGGGCGCCAGCGACGACGTCAAGAGCCTGGCCCGCTCGCTGACCGCGCCCTACTGCGGCGTCAACGCCGGCTTCGACGCCGTGCAGTGGCTGGACGACCCCGAGGCCGCCGCGTCGGTGGCGTTGATTCCGCTCACCGCCGGCCCCGCCAGTGCCGCCTTTGGGCTGCTGGTGCTGGCCTCGCCCGACAGCCAGCGCTACCAGGCCGGCATGGCGACCGACTTTCTGGAGCGCATTGGCGAGCTGGCCAGCGCGGCGCTGTCGAGGGTGAGGGACTGAACCCCCTGAGCGGCTGACGCCGCTTCCCCCTTTTGCTGCGCAAGGGGGACAACGCCAGCGGGCGGGCCCAGCCCTTCGGCGGCGTTGGCCTGCTCCGCGGCCATTCGATGGGGGTGATGCGACGCAGCCATGCAGCCGTGCGTCGATGGCGCGGGTGTTCGTCGCCGAAATTCTCAACTATTTTGGCCCCGAGCCGCTGTCAACAAGCCCCATGGACGCTATGATTTGAAGAGCATGAACGCGCCTGCACCGCCATCGCTGTCCGACGCCGACCAAGCGCTGATCGAGCGTTATCTGGAACACGCGCGCGTGCAGAAGCGTCTGGCCGGGCGCACGCTGACGCTGTACAGCCTGGACCTGCAAAAGCTCGCCGCGTTCGCCGCGCAGGCCGCGGTGGCGCTGACGGCCGTGCAGAGCCACCACGTGCGCGGCTGGGTGGCGCGCATGCACGCGGGCGGGCGCAGCGGGCGCGGCATCGCGCTCATCCTGTCGGGCTGGCGCGGCTTCTACACCTGGCTGGGGCGCGAAGACCTCATCACCGCCAACCCGGTGCAGGACGTGCGCGCACCCCGGCAGGCGCGCCCGCTGCCCAAGGCGCTGGGCGTCGACGAGGCCGTGCAACTGGCCGAGCATGTGGCGCAAGACGATGACCCGCTGCTGGAAGCGCGCGACGCCGCGATGGTCGAACTGCTGTACGGCAGCGGCCTGCGCGTGGGCGAACTGGTGGGGCTGGACGTGACGCCGAGCGACGCGGCGCAGCGCGCCGGCCGCGGGTGGATCGACCTGCCCGCCGCCGAGGTGCAGGTGCAGGGCAAGGGCGGCAAGCGGCGCGCCGTGCCGCTGGGCCGGCAGGCCATCGATGCGTTGCAGCGCTGGCTGTATGTACGGCCCCAGGCGGCCATCGGCGGCCCGGCGGCGCAGGCCCTGTTCGTGGGCCGCCGCGGCACGCGCCTCACGGCGCAGTCGGTGTGGCAGCGCCTGAAGCGCCGCAGCCTGCTGGCCGGCTTGGCGACGCCGGTGCACCCGCACATGCTGCGGCACAGCTTTGCCAGCCACATGCTGCAGTCCAGCGGCGACCTGCGCGCGGTGCAGGAACTGCTGGGCCACGCCAGCATCGGCACCACGCAGGTCTATACGCGGCTCGACTTCCAGCACCTGGCCCGGGCCTACGACGCCGCACACCCCCGCGCCAAAAAGAAGTGATGACCGGCGCCGACGTGCGCTGCGCGCGCGGGCTACACTGACCGTTTACCCCCTTCACCGCGGCGCTGCTGCGCCACGCCATTTCGCCATGTCCCTGATTCCCGCCACCATCCTTACCGGCTTTCTTGGCTCGGGCAAGACCACACTGCTCAAGCGCGTGCTGACCGAGGCCCACGGCCACAAGATTGCCGTGATCGAGAACGAGTTCGGCGAGGAAAACATCGACAACGAGATCCTGGTCAGCGACCGCGACGAGCAGATCATCCAGATGAGCAACGGCTGCATCTGCTGCAGCATCCGCGAGGACCTGCGCGCCACGCTGAGCGACCTGGCGGCCAAAAAGCGCAAGGGCGAGCTGGACTTCGAGCGCGTGGTGATCGAGACCACGGGCGTGGCCGACCCCGGCCCGGTGGCGCAGACCTTCTTCATGGACGACGAGATCGCCGAAGCGTTTCTGCTGGACGCCATTGTGACGCTGGTGGACGCCAAGCACGCCGCGCAGCAGCTCAACGACCGCGTCGAGGCGCAGCGCCAGGTAGGTTTTGCCGACCAGATCTTCATCAGCAAGGCCGACCTGGTCGACGCCGAGTCGCTGGATGCGCTGCAGCACCGCCTGAAGCACATGAACCCGCGCGCGCCGCAGCGCGTGGTGCATTTTGGCGAGGTGCCGATCCAGGAGGTGTTCGACCTGCGCGGCTTCAACCTGAACGCCAAGCTGGACATCGACCCGGATTTCCTGAAGGCCGACGATCACGATCACGATCACGATCACGATCATGAGCATGACGACCACGACCACGACCACGACCACGGCCACCACGACCATGACCACGACGGCGACCACTGCGACCACCCGTCGCACCAGCACGCGCACGGCCACCACCACCATCATGACGATGATGTGAAGAGCTTCGTGTTCCGCGCCGATCGGGCTTTCGACCCGGCCAAGCTGGAAGATTTTCTGGGCGCCATCGTCAACATCTACGGCCCCCGCATGCTGCGCTACAAGGGCGTGCTGTGGATGAAGGGCACCGAGCGCAAGGTCATCTTCCAGGGCGTGCACCAGCTGATGGGCAGCGACCTCGGGCCGGAATGGAAGGCGGGCGAGGCGCGTGTCAGCAAGATGGTCTTCATCGGCATCGACCTGCCGCGCGACATCCTCACCCAGGGGCTGGAGCAATGCCTGCAGTCGTGATGGCCGGCGCACGAGCGCCCGCGCAGGCCCCCGGCCAAGGCGGCGCCCCGGCATGCGCGGCCTAGGGTTAATCCCTGTACGCATTGGTGGCTACAATCGCCGCCTTTGAACAGACCACCCCAGCGGGTGATCTGCCGCTCGCCCAAGAAGGTCTACAACAAGGGCGCTTATCGGATGAAAAGGACCATGCTTCATCCGCTGGCTATGCGGTCGGTGGCCGCGCCCGGCAAGGGCGCCGCAGCCGACAGGAGACAGTAGAGTGAAAACAGCGGCTGCCAAGAGCCCGGCCAAACCCAAGGCCACGCCCGCCAAGGCCCCCGTGGACAAGGCGGCTGCCAAGACCGTGGCCAAGGCTGCCGGCACGCCCGCGGCGCCGTTGAAAGCCGCGGCCAAGGCGCCCGCGCCCGCCTCGGCCAAGACGGCGGCCGACTCGGCCAGCCCCGCGAGGTCACCGGCTTCGCGCAAGTCCGCTGCCACACCCAAGCCCACATCGGCGCTGCCGCCGATGCCCGCACCCAAGAATCTGCCCATGCCCACTGTTGCTGCACCTCCCGTGCCGGCGCCGGTCAAGAAAGACCCGAAGCTGGCCAACAACTGGAAAACCAAGGACGTCGACCAGCTCAGCGATGCCGAAGTCATCGCCATGCCGGACAGCGAGTACATGAACGACAAGCAATTGGCGTTCTTCCGCCTGAAGCTGGTGCGACTGAAGGACGACATGCTGGCCAACGCCGACCAGACGGCCGAAAACCTGCGCGACGACACCGTGGTCGTGCCCGATCCGGCCGACCGCGCCACCATCGAGGAAGAGCACGCACTGGAGCTGCGCACGCGCGACCGCGAGCGCAAGCTGCTCAAGAAGATCGAGCAGTCCATCGCCCGCATCGACGCCGGTGACTACGGCTACTGCGACGAAACGGGCGAGCCCATCGGCGTGCCGCGTCTGCTGGCCCGCCCCACGGCCACCTTGTCTCTTGAAGCGCAGCAGCGGCGCGAATTGAAGCAGAAGATGTTTGGCGATTGACGTGAAGCCTGCCGCCGGTTGCCGCAGCCCTGCCGCCCCCGCGTGTGGCGCGGCCGGTGGTGGCGCGAAGGCCGGGCAGGTGGCGCACGCGGGGGGGCGATTGCCGCGCGGCCATGGGGGGCGACGTCCATGAGCAAACCTGCCGGCTCGGGCGGCGCTGGCCTGCTGTCCAAGGTCGTGAAGTTCGTCAAGAGCCCGACCACGCACTGGTCAGACCTCGACCGGCCGACCTCGGGCGACAGCGGCAGCGAGTCGCGGCTGATGCTGAAGGAAATGATCGAGCGCAAGCGCCGCAACGACTTCGTGCGAAACCGCGAATTCGACATGCTGCGCAAGGCGCGCCGACGCGAAACGCCGCCCAACGGCGATGTCGCGGCGGAGGGGGCTTCCCTGTTTTCAAGCAGCGATTTGACCCAGTCCGGCGAGCGCGCCCACACGCTGAGGAAGATCAATGAGATCGAGGCGCAGATGGCGATTGCGTGGTCGCGGCGGCGCGCCAGCACGTTGATCAGCCCCGAAGGGCCGCCGGCGCCCGTTGCCGCGCCGGCCCCGGGCGGGCACCCGCCGGCCGCCAAGTTGCCGCCCAGCGCGCAGGCCCCGCGCGCGGCTGCCCAGCCCGCCATGGCGCCGCCCAAGGCGTTCGCGCCCACACTGACCATGGATCAGGTGGTGCTGGCGCCCGCGCCGCGCCCGGTTGCGGCGGCGGTGGCCGGGGCCGGCGGCGCGCAGACTGCCGTCGGGTCGGCGGTCGCCGGCCCGCGCGATCCGGCGCTGGAAGAGGCGGCGATTCGGTTTTCCAACGGCGACGCCGCCGGTGCCGAGGCCGTGTTGCGCGCGCTGGTGGCCGATGGCGGTGGCCGCGGCGGCGATCTGGCGACCTGGCTTACGCTGTTCGATCTGTACCGCTGCACGGGCGACGAGGCCGCATTCGACGCCGCCGCGGCTGATTTCGCGGCGCGTTTTGGGCGCTCGGCCCCGCAATGGGCGCTGATGGGCGGCTCCTTTTTGGCTGAAGCGCGCCAGGCGCCCGCCACGGCGCGCACGGGTCTGTTCGATTGGGTATGTCCCTCGGCGCTGGGCACACAGTCGGTGACGGCCTTGGCTGCCGCGCTGGCGCGCCATGGCTCGCCCTGGCGCGTTGACTGGCGCCACGTCAAGACCATCGCGCCAGCGGCACTGCCGCCATTCACGGCGCTGCTGCGGTACTGGTCCCACACGCCGGGGCACTTTGATTTTCTGGGGGCTGACCGTCTGCTCGGCCTGCTGGCCGAAAACTCCCCCACCCATGCGCCTGACACCGACCCGCTGTGGTGGCAAGCCCGGCTGGCGTTGCTGCGTGTGCTGGGCGAGATGGAAGCATTCGACTCGGTGGCGCTCAATTTTTGCGTCACCTACGAAGTCTCGCCGCCCGCGTGGGAGGCGCCGAAGAACAGCGTGCGCGCCCTGGCCGACGAAAGCCAGGTGGCGGCTGACAGCGGGCCGGCGCCTTGTGGTCCGTCGGGGGGGCTGCCGGCCTTTGCGGGCGCCGATGGCGCCGCGCCGCGTGTGCTGACGGGCGGCGTGTTTGCCGCCACGTTGACGGGCGAGCTCATCGGCTCGGCCGACGCCGTGGTGCGCGATCTGGCCGCGCAGGCCGATGCCCGCGTGTTCGAGCTGGATTGCCGTCACCTGGTGCGGGTCGATTTCAGCGCCGCGGGCGATTTGCTCAACTGGGCGGTGGACCAGCAGGCGCGCGGCCACCCCGTGACTTTCCTGCAGGTCAACCGGCTGGTGGCCACGCTTTTCGACGTGATCGGCATCAGCGATGCGGCGCGGGTGACGCCGCGAGCGGATTGACGATCACCCGATGGAGGGACGGTGGCGTCCGGGCTTGAAGAACAGCGGGCGCGCCCCCATCTCGTGGCGATGGAACCATTTCACGGCACCACCATCGTCAGCGTGCGGCGCAAAACGCCTGAGGGCTGGCAAGTTGCCATCGGCGGCGACGGACAGGTTACTTTGGGCAACATCGTCGTCAAGGGCAGTGCGCGCAAGGTGCGCAAGCTGTATCACGGCAAGGTGCTGGCCGGTTTTGCCGGCGCCACGGCCGACGCCTTCACTCTGTTCGAGCGCTTCGAGGCCAAGCTCGAAAAGCACCAGGGCCACCTGACGCGCGCCGCCATCGAACTGACCAAGGACTGGCGCACCGACCGCGTGCTGCGCCGGCTCGAAGCCATGCTGGCGGTGGCCGACAAGGACGCCTCGCTCATCATCACCGGCAACGGCGACGTGCTGGAGCCTGAGCACGGCCTGGTCGCCATCGGCTCCGGCGGTGCCTACGCGCAGGCGGCGGCCAAGGCGCTGCTGGACCACACCGAATTGCCGGCCGACCAGGTGGTGAAGAAGGCGCTGGAGATCGCCGGCGAGCTGTGCATCTACACCAACATGCACCACACCGTCGAAACGCTGTGACCCGGTTGCAATTGAATTGATAGCTGCTCGCGCTTGCCAGACAAGCGCTGCAGGCCGATTTCTTATAAATCCGTTGCCATGTCATCCATGACCCCGCAGGAGATCGTCTCCGAACTCGACCGCCACATCGTCGGCCAGCAGGATGCCAAGCGCGCCGTCGCCATCGCGCTGCGCAACCGCTGGCGGCGCCAGCAAGTGGACGACAAACTGCGTGCCGAAATCACGCCCAAGAACATCCTCATGATCGGCCCCACGGGCGTGGGCAAGACCGAAATCGCGCGCCGCCTGGCCAAGCTGGCCAATGCGCCTTTCATCAAGGTCGAGGCGACCAAGTTCACCGAGGTCGGGTACGTCGGCAAGGACGTCGATTCGATCATCCGCGACCTGGCCGAGATGGCCGTCAAGCAGCAGCGCGAGCAGGCCATGAAGGCGCACCGCACACGCGCCGAAGACCTGGCCGAGGACCGCATTCTTGACGTGTTGCTGCCGCCCGCGCGCCACGCCGACGGCAGCAACGCGCCCAGCAGCGACGGCGCCGCGCGCCAGGGTTTTCGCAAGAAGCTGCGCGAGGGCCAGCTCGACGACAAGGAGATCGAGGTCGACCTGGCCCAGCCCGCGCCCACCATGGAGATCATGGGCCCGCCCGGCATGGAAGACATGGCCGAGCAGCTGAAGGGCATGCTGGGCAACCTGAACGCCGGCCGCCGCAAGACGCGGCGCGTGAAGATCGGCGAAGCCATGAAGCTGCTGGTGGACGAAGAAGCCGTCAAATTGGTGAACGAAGACGAGATCCGCACCGAGGCCGTGCGCAACCTCGAGCAGAACGGCATCGTCTTCATCGACGAGATCGACAAGGTGGCCTCGCGCGGCGGCGAAGGCGGCAGCACGGCCGAGGTGTCGCGCCAGGGCGTGCAGCGCGACCTGCTGCCGCTGGTCGAAGGCACCACCGTCAACACCAAGTACGGCATGGTGCGCACCGACCACATTCTGTTCATCGCCTCGGGCGCCTTTCACCTGGCGCGGCCCAGCGACCTGATTCCCGAACTGCAGGGTCGTCTGCCGATCCGCGTTGAGCTGGCTTCGCTCAGCGTGCAGGACTTCGAAGCGATCCTGACGCAGACCGACGCCAACCTGGTGCGCCAGTACCAGGCGCTGCTGGCCACCGAAGGCGTCACCCTGAGCTTTACGCCCGAGGGCATCTCGCGTCTGGCCGAGATCGCCTGCGCGGTCAACGAGTCGACCGAGAACATCGGCGCACGCCGCCTGTCCACGGTGATGGAGCGGCTGCTGGACGACGTGAGCTTTGCCGCCACCCGGCTGGAAGGGCAGACGGTCACCATCGACGCCGCCTACGTCGACGCCCGCCTGGCCGCGCTGAGCCGCGACGAAGACCTGTCGCGCTACATCCTCTGATAGGGGCGGCGGCGCGCCCGGGCAGAGGCCGCCAGCGCACGCAGCCCAGGGCGGGCGCGTGCATGGGGTATCGTTTTGGCGTTCTGCGCTTGCTGGACAAGCGCAGATAGCTATCAAATTGATATCATTCAGCGCGGATGACCCGTTCCGCACGCGACGTCGCGGGCCAAGGCTGCGCCATCGGGGTTATCCACAATCATCGAAGCCGTTACTTTTAATGTATGCGCTAAGTTGCTCATTTCAAAGAGATTTCGGTGTGGATATCTGATGGAAAACCCAGCTAAGCCCTTGATTTCATTGAAATAATTTGTAGGTCGCCGTTGCGCGGCCAGCAATTCCTGCTACAGTGCAAAAAAGTGCAATTAAGTGGGGGAAAGTGCCATTCCCCGGTGTTTGGGCACTCACAGCAGGGAAATTCGCGTGTTTCAAGGGGCGTCGTCGCTGAGTCTGGATGCAAAAGGGAGGCTTTCCGTGCCCACCCGGTATCGCGACGTGCTCGTGGCCACGGCAGGTGGTCAGCTCACCCTCACCAAGCATCCTGATGGCTGCCTGATGGTGTTTCCGCGCCCCGAATGGGAAAAATTCCGCGAGCGCATCGCCCAGCTTCCGATGGACGCGCAGTGGTGGAAGCGCATCTTCATGGGCAGCGCCATGGACGTGGACATGGACGGTACCGGCCGCGCGCTGGTGTCGCCCGAACTGCGCCAGGCCGCCGGGCTGACGCGCGATGTGCTGCTGCTGGGCATGGGGCCGCACTTCGAGTTGTGGGACAAGGCGACCTACGAGGCCAAGGAAGCCGAGGCCAAGCAGGCCGGCATGCCCGAGTCGTTCAAGGGCTTCGTGTTTTAAGGCAGGAGGCGGTGAGCGCATGGTCACACACCACGGTCCTGTTGAGCGAGGCGGTCGACGCCTTGGTCACGGACCCTCAGGGTCGCTACGTGGACGCCACGTTCGGCCGGGGTGGGCACGCGCGCGTCATCCTGCAGCGGCTGGCACCGGCCGGACAACTACTGGCCTACGACAAGGACCCGGAGGCGTTGGCCGAGGCCGCGCGCATCGCCGATGCGCGTTTTTCCATTCGGCACCAGGGCTTTGCGGCGCTGGGCGAACTGGCGGCGGGCAGCGTGAACGGCGTCCTGATGGACCTGGGGATCAGCTCGCCGCAGATCGACAACCCCGCGCGGGGTTTTTCTTTTCGTGCCGACGGCCCGCTGGACATGCGCATGGACCCCACGCGCGGCCAGAGCGCGGCCGACTGGCTGGCGGTGGCCGATCAAAGGCAGATCGCGGAGGTGATTCGTGACTACGGCGAAGAACGGTTTGCTGGCCCCATTGCAAAGGCGATTGTGTCGCGCCGACAGGAACGGGGCCCTGTTGCAACCACCCTTGAACTGGCCGAACTCGTGGCTGGCGCGGTCAAAACCCGCGAGCCGGGCCAGAACCCTGCAACGCGCACATTTCAGGCTGTTCGGATTTTCGTCAACGCCGAGCTTGAAGAGCTCGAACAGGCGCTGAAGGCCAGCCTGCATGTGCTGCAACCCGGAGGCCGGCTCGTGGTGATCAGCTTCCATTCGCTGGAAGACCGCATCGTCAAGCAGTTCATCGCCCGCCATTCCAAGGCGGTGGTGGACCGCCGCGCGCCTTTTGCCGAGCCGCCGCCGACCTTGCTGCGTGCGCTGGGCCGCGTGCGCGCCAGCGCGGCCGAAGTGGCGGCCAACCCGCGCGCGCGCAGCGCCGTGATGCGCGTGGCCGAGCGCACGGAGGCGCCGGCATGACGCGCCTGTCCATCGTGCTGCTGGCCGCCGTCATGGTGTCGGCGCTGTACCTGGTGCGCGTGCAGTACGACTCGCGCCGCCTGTTCACCGAGCTGGACCGCGCCACCGCCGAAGCGCGCCGCCTGGAAATCGAACGCGGCCGGCTGGAAGTCGAAAAGCGCGCCGAGGCCACCTCGCTGCGCGTCGAGAAGCTGGCCAAGGACAAGCTGGCCATGCGCACGGTGACGCCGGCCGTCACCGAATACGTCACCTCGGCCGCCGCCATGGCGCCGTCCGCGCCCGTGGCCGCCGCGTCGCCCGCGCAGCAGGGAGCACGCCGGTGAGGGACATCCGCTACACCTCCAGCCCGTTGCTGGCGGCCAAGACGCCGGTGTGGCGCAGCAAGTTCATCGTCGCCATGCTGGCGCTGGCCTTCATCGTGCTGATCGGCCGCGCGGCGTATGTGCAGGTGTTCGGCAACGATTTCTTCCAGCGCCAGGGCGAGGTGCGCTTTGCCCGCACGCTGGAAATGCCCGCCAGCCGCGGCCGCATCTTCGACCGCAACGGCCTGCTGCTGGCGTCCAGCGTGGTGGCGCCCAGCATCTGGGCGATTCCCGAAGACGTCGAGCGCAATCCCGCCAAGCTGCAGCAGCTGGCCAAGCTGCTGGGCATGCCGCTGGCCGAGCTGAACAAGCGGCTCAGCGACGAGGACAAGACCTTCGTCTGGCTCAAGCGCCAGGTGGACGAGCCTGTGGCCAAGCAAATCGCCGAGCTGAAGATCGCCGGCATCTACCAGCGCAAGGAATACAAGCGCAAGTACCCCGAAGGCGAAGCCGCCGCGCACGTGGTGGGCTTTGCCAACGTCGAAAACCATGGCCAGGAAGGCGCCGAACTGTCGTTCGAAAAGCGCCTGGCCGGCCGTGCCGGTTCGCGCCGCGTCATCAAGGACCGCCTGGGCCGCGTGGTCGAGGCGGTGGGCGACGAAGTGCCGCCAGTCGACGGCCAGGACGTGCAGCTGTCCATCGACTCCAAGGTGCAGTTCTTCGCCTACCAGAAGCTGCGCGACGCCGTGACCGAGCACAAGGCCAAGTCCGGCAGTGTGGTCGTGCTGGACGCGCAGACCGGCGAGGTCTTGGCGCTGGCCAACTACCCCAGCTATTCGCCCGACAACCGCAGCAAGCTGACCGGCGCGCAGCTGCGCAACATCGCGCTCACCGACACCTTCGAGCCCGGCTCGACCATGAAGCCGATCACCGTCGCCATGGCGCTGGAGGCTGGCAAGGTGACGCCGCAGACGTTGATTGCCACCGCGCCCGGCAGCTACCAGCTCGACAAGTTCACCATCCGCGACACGCACAACTACGGCACGCTGACGGTGGAAGGCGTGGTGCAGAAGTCCAGCAACGTCGGCTCGCTGAAGATCGCGCAGCGGCTGTCGGCGCAGCAGATGTGGGAAACCTATGCATCGCTGGGCTACGGCCGCAAGCCTGATCTGGCCTTCCCCGGCGCGGCGGTGGGCCGCGTGCGCCACTGGAAGAACTGGCGCCCCGTGGAGCAGGCCACCATGGCTTACGGCTACGGCCTGTCGGCCTCGCTGTTCCAGATGGCGCATTCGTACACCGCCTTCTCGCACGACGGCCGCGTGATTCCGGCCACGCTGGTCAAGGCGCCCGAGGGCACGGTGGTCGAAGGCGTGCGGGTGTTTTCCGACAAGAACGCGCGCGCCGTGCGCAAGATGCTCGAAATGGCCGCCGGCCCCGGCGGCACCGGCCAGCGCGCGCAGACCGTGGGCTATTCGGTCGGCGGCAAGTCCGGCACCGCGCGCAAGCAGCAGGGCAAAGGCTACGCCAGCAACAAGTACCGTGCCTGGTTCACCGGCATGGCGCCCATCGAGCAGCCGCGCATCATCGTCGCCGTCATGGTGGACGAGCCGAGCAACGGCACCTATTACGGCGGCACCGTGGCGGCGCCGGTGTTCAGCGAAGTGGTGCAGCAGACGCTGCGCATCATGGGCGTGCAGCCCGACATGGCCGTCAAGCCAGCCATCGTGGCCGAGCAGGTGGAGGAGTCGTTTTGACTCCCCTGACTCGCTTCGCGCCTTCCCCCCGGGGGGACAACGCCCGTGGCCGGGCCAAGCCCGTTCCGCGGCGTTCCCGCACGGCCTGCTCCGCGGCCTGTGGAGTGCATACATGCTGACGTCGGTGCACACCCCGCAGGACGCCGCACGCTGGCTGCGCGAGCGCGTCACCGGCACGCTGCACACCGACAGCCGCCGCGTGGCGCCGGGTGACGGCTTCATCGCGTGGCCGGGCGCGGCGACCGATGGGCGCCGCTTCGTGGGTGCCGCGCTGGCCCAGGGCGCCAGTGCCTGCCTGGTCGAGCAGGACGGCGCGCAGGCCTTCGGCTTCGACCAGCCCACGGTGGCCGCCTACGCTGGCCTGAAAGCGGGCACCGGGCTGGTGGCCGACGCCTATTACCAGTCGCCGTCGCGCGCGCTCAACGTGGTGGCCATCACCGGCACCAACGGCAAGACTTCCACGGCCTGGTGGCTGGCCTGGGCGCTATCCAAAAAAGAGCTTTCTGCGCTTGCTCCGTGCGGGCTGGTGGGTACTTTGGGCGTGGGCTTACCGCCCGCGCTGGACAGCACCGGCATGACCACGCCCGACCCGGTGCTGCTGCAGCGCTGCTTCCGCGACTTGGTCGACGCCGGCGTGCGCTCCTGCGCCATCGAGGCCTCGTCCATCGGCATTGCCGAGCGCCGGCTCGACGGCACGGCGATCCGCGTCGCCGTGTTCACCAATTTCACCCAGGACCATCTGGACTACCACGGCAGCATGGACGCGTACTGGGCCGCCAAGGCCGAGCTGTTCGACTGGCCCGGCCTGCAGGCGGCCGTGGTCAACGTCGACGATCCGCGCGGCGCGTGGCTGGTCGACCAGGCCTGCGCGCGCGGGTTGGACGTGTGGACTGTGTCGCGCCGGCAGTCGGCCCGCCTGCAGGCGGTCGACATCGGCTACGGCGACGGCGGCCTGCACTGGACGGTGCGCGAAGGCGCCGCCGCCCTGCCGCTGCCCACCACGCTGGTAGGCGACTACAACATCGACAACCTGATGGCGGTGCTGGGCGCGCTGCGCGCGCTGGGCGTGCCGCTGGCCGACGCGGTGGCCGCGTGCATTGACCTGCCCCCCGTGCCGGGCCGCATGGAGCGCATTGACGTGCCCGGCGCGCCGCTGGCCGTGGTGGACTACGCCCACACGCCCGATGCGGTCGAGAAGGCCTTGCACGCGCTGCGCCCGCTGGCGGCGCAGCGCGGCGGACGCCTGTGGTGCGTGCTGGGCTGCGGCGGCAACCGCGACGCCGGCAAGCGCCCGCTGATGGCCGCCGCGGCCGAAAGCGGTGCCGACCGCGTGGTGCTGACCAGCGACAACCCGCGCGACGAAGCGCCCGACGCCATCGTCGACGCCATGCGCGCCGGCGTGCGCCGGCCGCAGGACGTGCTGATCGAACTGGACCGGGCCGCCGCCATTGCACGCAGCCTGGCCGACGCCCGCGCGGCCGATGTGGTGCTGATCGCCGGCAAGGGACACGAGGACTATCAGGAAGTGCGCGGCCAGCGCCTGCCGTTTTCGGACCAGGCCGTGGCGCGGCAGGCCTTGCAGCAAAGAACCGGGGAGGCCTGCACGTGAGCGACATGAATCTGCAGCTGGGTGACGTGGCGCGTTGGCTGGGCGGTGCGCGGCTGGTGGGCGACGGCGCCGTGCGCTGCGCGCGCGTGCACAGCGACACGCGCAGCCTGCGCCCGGGCGACCTGTTCGTGGCGCTGAAGGGCGAGCGCTTCGACGCCGCCGCGTTTCTGCCTGAAGCGGCCGCGCAGGGCGCCGTCGCCGCGCTGTGCGACGAAGCCGCCGCCGCGCCGCTGTCGGCATCGGGCCTGCCAGGCGTGCTGGTGCCCGACGCCAAGCGGGCGCTGGGCGAGCTGGCCCACCGCTGGCGCCAGCGCCACACAGGGCCGCTGATCGCCGTGACCGGCAGCAACGGCAAGACCACCGTGACGCAGATGATCGCGTCCATCCTGCACGCCTGGCAGGGCGATGCGGCCTTGGCCACGCAGGGCAACTTCAACAACGACATCGGCCTGCCGCTGACGCTGCTGCGCCTGCGGCCCGAGCATCGCGTGGCGGTGGTCGAACTGGGCATGAACCACCCCGGAGAGATCGCGCAACTGGCCGCCATCGCCGCGCCCACGGTGGCGCTGGTCAACAACGCGCAGCGCGAGCACCAGGAATTCATGGCCAGCGTCGAAGCCGTGGCGCGCGAGAACGGCGCCGTGCTGTCGGCGCTGCCGGCCGACGGCACGGCCGTGCTGCCCGCGGGCGATGCCTACACGCCGGTCTGGATGGCGCTGGCCGGTGAGCGCCGCGTCGTCACCTTCGGCGCGGCCGAGCAGGGCGCCGACGTCGCCGAGGCACGCGCCGATTGGCGGCTGGATCACTGGCGGGCGCGCGCCCAGACGACGCAAGGCGCTATCGAATTTGAACTTCACGTGGCGGGCCGCCACAACGTGCGCAACGCCTTGGCGGCGCTGGCCTGCGCCCAGGCGGCGGGCGCGCCGGCCGCGGCCATCGCGCAGGGGCTGAGCGCCTTCCGGCCGGTCAAGGGCCGTTCGCGCACGCTGGTACTCAAGCACCGTGGCCGCGCCATCACGCTGGTCGACGACACCTACAACGCCAACCCCGATTCGGTGCGCGCCATCATCGACGTATTGGCCGAGCTGCCAAGCCCGCGCGTGCTGGTGCTGGGCGACATGGGCGAGGTGGGCGACCAGGGGCCGGCGTTTCATGCCGAAGTCGGCGCTTACGCGCGCGAGTGCGGCGTGCAGCGCCTGCTGGCGCACGGGCCGCTGGCCATCCACGCCGCCATGGCGTTTGGCGGCGGCCGGCATTTCGACGACATGGCATCGCTGGTCGATGCCGTGCGCACCCATCTGCCGCAATGTGCGGCCATTGCCGTGAAAGGATCGCGCTTCATGCGCATGGAACAGGTGGTGGAGGCGCTGACCGCGCCTGAACGCGTCGCGACGGAGGGCCACCATGCTGCTTAGCCTGGCCACCTGGTTGCAGGCGCTGTCGCCGGAATTCGGCTTCTTTCGCGTCTTTCAATACCTCACCTTCCGCGCCGTGATGGCGGCCATGACGGCGCTGGTCATCGGCATCGCGTTCGGGCCGTGGGTGATCCGCAAGCTGACCGAGCTGAAAATCGGCCAGCCAGTGCGCGGCTACGCCATGGAAACGCACCTCAGCAAAAGCGGCACGCCCACCATGGGCGGCGTGCTGATCCTGCTGTCGATTGCCATCTCGACCCTGCTGTGGTTCGACTGGTCCAACCGCTTCGTCTGGATCGTGATGATCGTCACCTTCGGCTTTGGCGCCATCGGCTGGGCGGACGACTGGCGCAAGGTGGTCAACAAGGACCCGGAAGGCATGCGTTCGCGCGAAAAGTACTTCTGGCAGTCGGTCATCGGCCTGGTCGCCGCGCTTTATCTGGTGTTCAGCATCTCCGAAAGCTCCAACGCCAAGGTGTGGGAGCTGTTCGTCAACTGGGTGTCGTCGGGCTTCACCATCGACCTGCCGCACGCCGCGGGCCTGCTGGTGCCGTTCTTCAAGGAGATTTCGTACCCGCTGGGCGTCATCGGCTTCGTGATCCTCAGCTACCTGGTCATCGTGGGCGCCAGCAACGCCGTCAACCTGACCGACGGGCTGGACGGCCTGGCCATCATGCCGGTCATCATGGTCGGCTCGGCGCTGGGCATCTTTGCCTATGTCACGGGCAGCTCGGTGTATTCGAAGTACCTGCTGTTCCCGCACATTCCGGGCACGGGCGAACTGCTGATCTTCTGCGCGGCCATGGCGGGCGCGGGGCTGGCATTCTTGTGGTTCAACGCCCACCCGGCGCAGGTGTTCATGGGCGACGTGGGCGCGCTGGCGCTGGGCGGCGCTCTCGGAACCATAGCGGTCATCGTGCGCCAGGAAATCGTGCTGGCCATCATGGGCGGCATCTTCGTGGTCGAGGCGCTGTCCGTCATGCTGCAGGTGACGTGGTTCAAGTACACCAAGCGCCGCTACGGCCAGGGCCGCCGCCTGCTCAAGATGGCGCCGCTGCACCACCACTTCGAAAAGAACGGCTGGGCCGAGACCCAGGTCGTGGTGCGTTTCTGGATCATCACCATGCTGCTGTGCCTGGTGGGTCTGTCTTCGCTGAAACTGAGATAGCGCCATGACGATGCCCCAAGACCGTCACGTGCTGGTGCTGGGCCTGGGCCTGTCGGGCCTGGCCATGGCGCGCTGGTGCGCGGGGCAGGGCGCGCGCGTCACCGTGGCCGACACGCGCGAGGCGCCGCCGCAACGGGCCGCGCTGCGCGAACAGGTGCCGCAGGCCCACTTCGTGCACGGCCCGATGAGCGCTGCGCTGGTCGACGATGCCGGCCTGTGCGCCGTGTACCGCAGCCCGGGCCTCGCCCCCGCCGTCATTGCCGGTGTGGTGGACTCGGCGCGCGCGCGCGGTCTGCCGGTGCGCGGCGAACTCGACCTGTTCACCCGGGCGCTATTGAATTTGAAGCAAAGTGACGGCTACCAGCCTGCGGTGCTGGCCATTACGGGCACCAACGGCAAAACCACGGTGACCGCGCTGACCGGGCAACTGGTGCAGCGCGCCGGTCGGTCGGTGGTGGTGGCCGGCAACATCGGCCCGTCGCTGCTGGACACGCTGCAGGTGCGCCTGCACTACCAGGACCTGCCCGACGTGTGGGTGCTGGAGCTGTCCAGCTTCCAGCTCGAGGCGTCCGAGGGCTTCGAGCCCGACGCCGCCACCGTGCTCAACCTGACGCAGGACCACCTGGACTGGCATGGCGACATGCAGGCCTACGCAGCGGCCAAGGCGCGCGTGTTCGGCCGCCACGGCGCGATGGTTCTGAACCGCAACGACGCCTACGTGATGGCGATGCGGCCGGCCGAGCCGGCCAAGGGCGCGAAAGGCCCCAAGCCCGCGCCGCGCGCGGTCGTGACCTTCGGCACCGACATGCCGTCCGCGCCCGGCGACTTCGGGCTCGAAACCGTTGGCGGCATGGCCTGGCTGGTGCGCGCGCAGGAGGCCGATGAAACCCAGCGCCGCCGCAAGGACGCCGAGCAAGAGCTGCACATCCAGCGCCTGATGCCGGCCGACGCGCTGCGCATCCGCGGCCGCCACAACGCCGCCAACGCGCTGGCCGCGCTGGCGCTGGCCACGCGCATCGGCTGCGCGCTGGGGCCAATGCTGTACGGCCTGCGCGAATACCGCGGCGAGCCGCACCGCGTCGAATCGATCGGCCTGCTGGACGGTGTCGAGTACTTCGACGACAGCAAGGGCACCAACGTGGGCGCCACCGTGGCCGCGCTGGAAGGCCTGGGCGCGGACCGCAAGCTGGTCGTCATCCTGGGCGGCGACGGCAAGGGTCAGGACTTTTCGCCGCTGGCGGCGCCGGTGTCGCGCTTCGTGCGCGCGGCGGTGCTGATTGGCCGCGACGCGCCGCAGGTGCGCGCCGCGCTTGAAGGCACGGGCGTGCCGCTGCTCGACGCCACCGACATGATCGACGCCGTGGCGCAGGCGCGCGGCCGCGCCCACGCGGGCGACGCCGTGCTGCTGTCGCCCGCTTGCGCCAGCCTGGACATGTACAAGAACTACAGCGAACGCGCCGCGGCCTTCCACGCGGCCGTGCGCGAGCTGGCCCTGGCGGCCGGCACCGACCTGGAGGTGCTGGCATGAATGCCGCCGCCGACACCCTGCCCGACGCCGCACCCGCCAAGAAGCCGCGCCGCGTGCGCCAGCGCAAGCAGGCCGCGGTGAACGACCTGCCGGTGCGCATCGGCGGCATGGAATACGCGCGCACGGCCAGCACGCCCACGCGCGTGCTGGGGTTCGACCAGTCGCTGATCTGGGTCTGCGTGGCGCTGCTGGCCTGGGGCCTGGTGATGGTGTATTCGGCCAGCATCGCGCTGCCCGACAACCCGCGTTTTGCGCGCTACTCGCCCAACTATTTCTTCTTCCGCCACGGCATGTGGATCGTGCTGTCCTTCGTGGCGGCGCTGATCGCCTTCCAGGTGCGCATGGACTGGTGGGAAAAGGCCGCGCCGTGGCTGTTCGTGACGTCGCTGGCGCTGCTGATTGCGGTGCTGATTCCGCATGTGGGCACGGTGGTCAACGGCGCGCGGCGCTGGATCGGCTTCGGCCCCATCAACTTCCAGCCGTCCGAACTGGCCAAGATCGCCGTGCTGCTGTATGCCAGCGACTACATGGTGCGCAAGATGGAGGTGAAGGAGCGCTTCTTCCGCGCCGTGCTGCCGATGGGCGTGGCGGTGGGCGTGGTCGGCTCGCTGCTGCTGGCGCAGCCTGACATGGGCGCCTTCATGGTCATCGCCGTCATCGCCATGGGCATCCTGTTCCTGGGTGGCGTCAACGCGCGCATGTTCTTTCTCATCGCCCTGGTGCTGGTGGTGGCCTTCGCGATCATCATCTGGGCGTCGCCCTGGCGGCGCGAGCGCATCTTTGCGTACCTCGACCCGTGGAGCGAAGAACACGCGCTGGGCAAGGGCTACCAGCTGTCGCACGCGCTGATCGCCATCGGCCGCGGCGAGATCTTCGGCGTGGGCCTGGGCGGCAGCATCGAAAAGCTGCACTGGCTGCCCGAAGCGCACACCGACTTCCTGCTGGCCGTGATCGGCGAGGAATTCGGCCTGATCGGCCTGCTGTGCGTGATCTTCCTCTTTATGTGGCTGACGCGCCGCATCATGCACATCGGTCGCCAGGCGATTGCGCTGGATCGGGTGTTCTCTGGCCTGGTGGCGCAGGGCATCGGCCTGTGGCTGGGCTTTCAGGCCTTCATCAACATCGGCGTCAACCTGGGCGCGCTGCCCACCAAGGGGCTGACGCTGCCCTTCATGAGCTACGGCGGCTCGGCCATCATGGCCAACATGGTGGCCATTGCCATCGTGCTGCGAGTCGACGTGGAAAACCGCAGACTCATGCACGGAGGCCGGGCATGAGTCTGCGGTTTCGCCAAAACCGACGACGCGCGCAGCGCGTCATGCCGCCTAAGGCGGCATGGCTCATGCATGGAGGCCGGGCATGAGCGGCAAGTGCGCACTGGTCATGGCCGGCGGCACGGGCGGCCACATCTTCCCCGGCCTGGCCGTGGCCGACGCCTTGCGCGAGCGTGGCTGGCGCGTGCACTGGCTGGGCGCGCCGGGCAGCATGGAATCGCAACTGGTGCCGCCGCGCGGCCACGCGTTCGAGGCGGTCGAGTTCGGCGGCGTGCGCGGCAAGGGCCTGACCACGCTGGCGCTGCTGCCGCTGCGGCTGCTGAAGGCGTTCGGGCAAAGCATCGGCGTGATTCGCCGCGTGCGGCCCGATGTGCTGGTGGCCTTTGGCGGCTACATCACCTTTCCGGGTGGCTTGATGGGTGTGGCGCTGAACAAGCCGCTGGTGCTGCACGAGCAGAACTCCATCGCCGGCCTGGCCAACAAGGTGCTGTCGGGCGTGGCCGACCGCGTGCTGACGGCGTTTCCGGGCGTGCTGCCCAAGGCGCGCCAGGTCGAATGGGTGGGCAACCCGCTGCGCGCGGCCTTCACGCAATACCCCGAGCCGGCAGAGCGCTTTGCCGGCCGCAGCGGGCCGCTGAAAGTGCTGGTGGTGGGCGGCAGCCTGGGCGCGCAGGCGCTGAACGACGTGGTACCCAAGGCGCTGGCGCTGATCGCGCCCGGCCAGCGGCCGCACGTCGTGCACCAGAGCGGCGCAAAGCAGATCGACGCGCTGCGCGCCAACTACCAGGCGGCCGGCGTGCAGGCCGAGCTGGTGCCCTTCATCGACGACATGGCGCGCGCCTATGCCGACGCCGACCTGGTCATCTGCCGCGCCGGCGCGACCACGGTGACCGAGATTGCGGCCATCGGCGCGGCGGCGCTGTTCGTGCCCTTCCCGCACGCGGTGGACGACCACCAGACCACCAACGCCCGCTTCCTGGTCGACCAGGGCGCCGGCTGGCTCATCCAGCAGCGCGACCTGACGCCGGAGGGGTTGGCCGAATTGCTACAAAATACAGAGCGTCCTGCGCTTATCCAGCGGGCGCAGAAAGCCAAAAGCATGCAAAAAATCCATGCCGTCGAGGCGGTCGTGTCCGCCTGCGAGGAGCTCGTGGCATGAAGCACGCCATCCAGCACATCCACTTCGTCGGCATCGGCGGCGCGGGCATGAGCGGCATCGCCGAAGTGCTGCACAACCTGGGCTACGTCATCTCCGGCTCGGACCTGGCCGACGGCGCCGCGCTGCGCCGCCTGGCCAGCCTGGGCATTCGCACCTACGTCGGCCACGCGGCCGCCCATGTCGATGGCGCCGATGCCGTGGTGACGTCCACCGCGGTGGGCGCCGACAACCCCGAGGTGCTGATCGCGCGCGAACGGCGCATCCCCGTGGTGCCGCGCGCCACCATGCTGGCCGAGCTGATGCGCCTGAAGCAGGGCATCGCCATCGCCGGCACGCACGGCAAGACGACGACGACCAGCCTGGTCGCCAGCCTGCTGGCCGAGGCGGGGCTGGACCCGACCTTCGTCATCGGCGGCCGGCTGAACAGCGCCGGCGCCAACGCGCGCCTGGGCTCGGGCGAGTACATCGTGGTCGAGGCCGACGAATCCGACGCCTCCTTCCTCAACCTGCTGCCGGTGATGGCGGTCGTCACCAACATCGACGCCGACCACATGGAGACCTACGGCCACGACTTCGGCCGGCTCAAGCAGGCCTTCGTCGACTTCCTGCACCGCATGCCGTTCTACGGCACGGCCATCCTGTGTCTTGAAAGCCCGGCGGTGCGCGAGATCGCCGGCACGCTGGCCTGCCCGGTCACCAGCTACGGCTTTGCCGAAGATGCGCAAGTGCGCGCCGTCGACGTGCGCGCCGCGGACGGCCAGATGCACTTCACCGTGCAGCGCCGCAACGGCGTGACGCTGCCCGACCTGCCCATCGTGCTGAACCTGCCGGGCGAACACAACGTGCTGAACGCGCTGTCGGTCATCGCGGTGGCGGTCGAACTGAACATCCCCGACGCCGCGGTGCAGAAGGCGCTGGCCGAATTCAAGGGCGTGGGCCGGCGCTTCCAGCGCTATGGCGACGTGCCGGCCGCGGGCGGTGGCAGCTTCACCGTGATCGACGACTACGGCCACCACCCGGTCGAGATGGCGGCCACGCTGGCGGCGGCGCGCGGGGCGTTTCCGGGCCGGCGGCTGGTGCTGGTGTTCCAGCCGCACCGCTACACCCGCACGCGCGACTGCTTCGAGGATTTCGTCAAGGTCATCGGCAGCGCCGACCACGTGGTGCTGACCGAGGTCTACGCCGCGGGCGAGGAGCCGATCGTCGCCGCGGACGGCCGTTCGCTGGCGCGCGCGCTGCGCGTGGCCGGGCGCGTCGAGCCGGTATTCGTCGAGCACGTGGCCGATGTGCCGGCCCTGATTGCCGAGCAGGCGCGGGCGGGCGACGTGGTCATGTGCATGGGCGCGGGCTCGATTGGTGGTATTCCCGCGAAAATCGTTGAAACGCTACAAAAAACTGAGCATAATCCGGGCTGAACTAAAACGACCATGCAGCAACAAGACGTTCGATTCGGAAAAGTGGCCGTCCTGATGGGGGGGAAGTCGGGGGAGCGAGAGGTTTCGCTCATGTCCGGCCAGGGCGTACTGACGGCGCTGCGCGCGCGCGGCGTCGACGCCCACGCCTTCGATCCGGCCGCGCAACCGATGGACGAGCTCAAGCGCCAGGGCTTCGATCGCTGCTTCATCGCGCTGCACGGCCGCTATGGCGAAGACGGCACCGTGCAGGGCGCGCTTGAGTTGCTGGGCATCCCCTACACCGGCGCCGGCGTCATGGCGTGCAGCATGGCCATCGACAAGGTGATGACCAAGCGCGTGTGGCTGGCCGAAGGCCTGCCGACGCCGCGCTACGTGCTGCTGCACCGGGGTGACTTCACGCGCGAGCAGGTGCGCGCCATCCCCGACGACCTGGGCCTGCCGCTCATCGTCAAGCCCGTGCGCGAGGGCTCGTCCCTGGGCGTGACCAAGGTCACCGGCTATTCCGAGATGCAGCAGGCCGTGGACGCCGCCGCCGCCCTGGACGCCGACATCCTGTGCGAACAGTTCATCGCCGGCGACGAAGTGACCTGCCCGGTAATGGGCGAGGGCGCCGACGCGCGCGCGCTGCCGGTGATCCACATCGTGGCGCCCGAGGGCAACTACGACTTCCAGAACAAGTACTACACCGACGTCACCGAGTACCGCGTGCCGTGCGACCTGCCGGCGGGCGAAGAAGCGGCCATCCAGGCACTGGTGCTCAAGGCCTACCGCGTGCTGGGTTGCCGCGGCTGGGGCCGGCTCGACGTCATGATTGACGCCGCCACGCGCCAGCCCTATCTGCTGGAAATCAACACCTCGCCCGGCATGACCAGCCATTCGCTGGTGCCCATGGCCGCCAAGGCCGCCGGCACCGACTACGAAACGCTGTGCCTGCAGCTGCTGGCCGGCGCGTCGCTCGACTACCCACCAGCCCCGGAGGCGCGCGCATGAACCACGCGCTGCCGGTGCCGGTCGACGTCAGGCTGATGAACGCGACGACCTCGCTGCTCGTCGCCGGCCTGGCGTTGGCCTGCGTGGTGGCGGGGCTGTGGTGGGCGTTGCGCAATCCGGCTTTCGCCATCCGGCAGATCGTGGTGGCGGGCGATACCGCGCACAACAGCGCGGCCAGCCTGCGCGCCGTGGTGGCGCCGCGCCTGGCAGGCAACTTCTTCACGCTCGACCTGCCGGCCACGCAGGCGGCTTTCCAGTCGGCGCCGTGGGTGCGCAAGGCGGTGGTGCAGCGCGAATTTCCGGGCCAGTTGAACGTCCGGCTCGAGGAGCATGTGGCGGTGGCGCAATGGGGCGATGGCGATCATCTTGTCAACAGCTTCGGCGAAGTTTTTGACGCCGATGGCGGCGACGCCGCCGAGCGCGGTTTGCCCGACCTGTCTGGCCCCGAGGGCCAGTCGGCCCACGTGCTGCAAACCTATCAGCTGCTCAACCCGCTGCTGGCCCCGCTGGATCGACAACTGTCCGAACTGGCGCTGCAGGCGCGCGGCAACTGGCGCGCCGAACTGGACAACGGCGCCGTCATCGAACTGGGCCACGGCACGTCGCAGGAGCTGGCGGCGCGGCTAAGGCAATTCGTCGCCACGGTCAAGGAAGTGGCCGCGCGCCACCAGCGCGGCGTCGACGCCATCGAGGCCGCTGACCTGCGCCACGTCGGCGGTTATGCGTTGCGCCTGCGCGGGGTCAGCACGGTGCGGGCCGAGGCGCAGGGCGCCACCGCCACCGTTGATACAAAAAAGAGAGCAAGATAAAACCCCATGGCAAAAGAGTACAAGGATCTGATCGTCGGACTCGACATCGGCACCGCCAAGATCATGGTGGTGGTGGGCGAGGTGCTGGCCGGCGGCGACCTCAAGCTCGCCGGCTTGGGCGTGGCGCCCAGCAATGGGCTGAAGCGCGGCGTGGTGGTCAACATCGACGCCACGGTGGCCAGCATCCAGCAGGCGCTGAAAGAAGCCGAGCTGATGGCCGACTGCAAGATCGGCCGCGTCTACACCGGCATCACCGGCAGCCATATCCGCGGCATCAATTCCAGCGGCATGGTGGCGGTGAAGGACAAGGAAGTCACACCGGTCGACGTGGCGCGCGTGGTCGAAACCGCCAAGGCCATCAACATCTCCAGCGACCAGCGCCTGCTGCTGGTCGAGCCGCAGGAATTCGTCATCGACGGCCAGGACGTGCGCGAGCCGGTGGGCATGAGCGGCATGCGGCTCGAAGCCAAGGTGCACATCGTCACCGGCGCGCAAAGCGCGGCCGAAAACATCATCAAGTGCGTGCGTCGCTGCGGGCTGGATGTGGATCAGCTCATGCTGAACCCGCTGGCATCGGCGCATGCCGTGCTGACCGACGACGAGCGCGAGCTGGGCGTGGCCTGCGTCGACATTGGCGCCGGCACCACCGACGTGGCCATCTTCACCGGCGGCTCGATCCGGCACACCGCGGTGATCCCCATCGCGGGCGATTTGATCACCAGCGACATTGCCATGGCGCTGCGCACGCCCACCATGGACGCCGAGGACATCAAGGTCGCCAGCGGCTGCGCCAAGCAGCTGCTGGCCGACGCCGACACGCAGGTCGAAGTGCCTGGCCTCGGCGACCGCACGCCGCGCATGCTGAGCCGCCAGGCGCTGGCCGGCGTGGTCGAGCCGCGCGTCGAAGAAATCTTCTCTCTGGTGCAGCAGGTCATCCGCGACTCGGGCTTCGAAGAAGTGCTGTCGTCCGGCGTGGTGCTGACCGGCGGCAGCGCCGTCATGCCCGGCATGGTCGAGCTGGGCGAGGACATCTTCCTCAAGCCCGTGCGCCGCGGCGTGCCCAAGTATTCGCGCGCGCTGTCCGACATGGTGGCGCAGCCGCGTGCGGCCACCGTGATGGGCCTGATGGAAGAAGCGCGCGAGGCACGCCTGCGCGGCTTCAAGGTGGCGCAGAAGACCGGCGGCGTGAAGAGCGCGTTCGGACGGTTCAAGGATTTCATCGTGGGGAATTTTTGATGACCCCCCTGAGTCGCTTCGCGCCTTCCCCCCTGAAGGGGGGACAACGCCAGTGGCCAGGCCAAGCCCGTTCCACGGCGTTTCGCGGATGGCTTGCTCCGCAGCCTTTCGAAGGGCCTGCTTCGCGGCCGGAGGGGTTGATGAAAAATTTTTGGCGAAGCACGGGGCCACCGGCCTGGGCCCGTTCGGTAGGTGCATCAGGGCATCAGGTCGGCAAACCACACGGCAATTTCAATTTCTTTCCATTCACGGCAACTGCAGGCAGACAAGGAGTGACACCATGAGCATCGAGATGATTGAGACGGACGGATTCCACGCGGGCACCCAGATCAAGGTGATCGGCGTGGGCGGCGGCGGCAGCAATGCGGTTGACCACATGATCTCGCGCCAGGTCAACGGTGTCGAATTCGTGTGCGCCAACACCGATGCGCAGGCGCTCAGCCGCACGCTGGCCAGCACCAGCATCCAGCTGGGCAACAGCGGCCTGGGCGCCGGCAGCAAGCCCGACAAGGGCCGCGAGGCCGCCGAGGCCGCGTCCGACGACATCCGCCAGGCGATCCGTGGCGCGCACATGCTGTTCATCACCGCCGGCATGGGCGGCGGCACCGGCACCGGCGCGGCGCCCGTCATCGCGCGCATCGCCAAGGACATGGGCATCCTCACCGTCGCCGTGGTCACCAAGCCGTTCGACTGGGAAGGCGGCCGCCGCATGACCAACGCCGAAGCCGGCCTGGCCGAGCTCGAAGCCAACGTCGATTCGCTGGTGGTGGTGCTGAACGAGAAACTGCTCGAAGTGCTGGGCGATGACATCACCCAGGAAGAAGCCTTTGCCCAAGCCAACGACGTGCTGAAGAACGCCGTCGGCGGCATCGCCGAAATCATCAACAACTACGGCAACGTCAACGTCGACTTCGAGGACGTGCGCACCGTGATGGGCGAGCCGGGCAAGGCCATGATGGGCACGGCCACCGCCAGCGGCCCCGACCGCGCCCGCATTGCCGCCGAGCAGGCCGTGGCCTGCCCGCTGCTGGAAGGCATCGACCTGTCGGGCGCCAAGGGCGTGCTGGTGCTGGTCACCGCGTCCAAGGGCACGCTCAAGCTGAACGAGTCGAAGGAAGCGATGAACACCATCCGCGCCTACGCCTCGCCGGACGCGCACGTCATCTACGGCGCGGCCTACGACGATTCGCTGGGCGACGAGATCCGCGTCACCGTGCTGGCCACGGGCCTGTCGCGCCAGGGCGCGCGCCGCCAGCCCATCACGGTGGTGCAGGGCGGCCTGCGCACCGGCACCGACAACGTGCCCTTCCACGTGCCGACGATGAACCCCGCTGTGGGCGGCGCTGGCGCCACCAGCTACGACCAGACCATCGTGCCGCGCGTGTGGACCAGCCCGCGCGCCGACCGCACGCACGCGGCCGCGCGGGTGGACGCGCTGGCGTCGGGCGGCATGGACGACTTCGAGATTCCGGCGTTCCTGCGCAAGCAGGCGGATTGATCGGCCCACCCCCCGAGGCGCTGCGCACCTCCCCATCAAGGGGGCGCGCCCAGCGGGCGGCAAAGCCTTCCGCGGCATCATGGCTCGCCCCCAGGCTCCACACGCTTCGCGTTGTTTCGCCACCCCCCGTCCGGGGGGCGCGTCCAGCGGGCGGGCCAAGCCCTTCCGCAGGAGCCCTCGCGATGGCGTTGCGCGATTTGATGCGTTGCGCTACTAGATCGATAGCTGCTCGCGTTGTATCTACGGGCGCTCTGTCGGTATTTGGTCGCAGAGCAGGTTGTCGTGAGGCGATCTAAAATATGGGCATGCTTGCGCAACGCACCCTGAAGTCCCTCACTCGCGCCGTGGGCGTGGGCCTGCACAGCGGCGACCGGGTCGAGTTGACGCTGCGGCCCGCGCCGCCCGACACCGGGATCGTGTTCAGGCGCGTCGATTTGCCCGAGCCGGTCGACATTCCGGTCAGCGCGCTGGCGGTGACCGACACGCGCCTCGCGTCGACGCTGTCGTCCGGCGGCGCCCGCGTGCGCACGGTGGAACACCTGATGTCGGCCTGCTCTGGCCTGGGTCTGGACAACCTCTACATCGACATCACGGCCGAGGAAGTACCCATCCTCGACGGCTCGGCCTCGTCCTTTGTCTACCTGCTGCAAAGCGCCGGCATTGAATTGCAGAAGGCGCCGCGCCGGTTTCTGCGCGTGACCCAGCCGGTCGAAGTGCGCGAAGGCGAGGGCGACCAGCTCAAGTGGGCGCGGCTCGACCCGCACCACGGTTTCACGCTCAGCTTCGAGATCGACTTTCAACACCCGGTGGTCGACGCCACGGTGCAGCGCGTCGAGTTCGACATGGGATCGGGCCGCTACAGCCGCGACATCGCGCGCGCCCGCACCTTCGCCTTCAGCAAGGACCTGGACATGATGCGCGCCAATGGCCTGGCGCTGGGCGGCGGACTGGACAACGCCATCGTCATGGACGATACCCGCGTGCTCAATGCCGACGGCCTGCGCTACGCCGAGGAATTTGCCAAGCACAAGATGCTCGACGCCATTGGCGACCTGTACTGCGTCGGCCGCCCCTTGCTGGCCGCCTACAGCGCTTTTCGCTCGGGCCACGCGCTCAACAACAAGCTGCTGCGCGCGCTGCTGGCGCAGGACGACGCGTACGACATCGTCAGCTTCGAGGACGAGCGCAAGGCACCCGCCGGCTTCGCGCAACTGTCGCGCGCCTGGTAGCCGGCGCGCCGTGGCGGGCGTGCAATTGCTTCAAAAAGTGTAGCTGCCGGCGCGCTTCTGGCAAGCGCTGGCGGCATGTTTGATTCGCAACCCTTCACGCCCGCCGGGCCACGCACCCGGACGCATTGCGCGCCTCAGCGGCGCCGGTACATGCTGGCCGTGGTTCGCCCCGCGCCCGCGGCCTGCAGCAGCGCCACCGTGCGTCCGGCGTGCGCGTGCGTGATGGCCAGGCCCAACGCGTCGGCGGCGTCGGGCCGGGGTGCGGCGGGCAGCGATAGCAGGCGCTGCACCATGGCCTGCACCTGCGACTTGGCCGCCTTGCCGTGGCCGGCAACGGCCTGCTTCATCTGCAGCGCGGTGTATTCGGCTACCGCCAGTTCGGACGACACCAGCGCCGTCAGGCAGGCGCCGCGCGCCTGGCCCAGCAGCAGCGTGGCCTGCGGGTTCACGTTGACGAACACGATTTCGACCACCGCCACGTCAGGCTGGTAGCGGCGGCTGACTTCGCGCACGCCGTCAAAAATCAGCTTGAGCCGCGCCGGCAGATCGCCCAGCGCCGCGCTGGCGGTCTCGATCACGCCGCTGGCCACGTAACGCAACTGCGGCCCGTCGGCATCGAGCACGCCGAACCCCGTGGTGCGCAGGCCAGGATCGATGCCGAGGATTCTCATGTGCTCTATTTTATGTAGCTGCTTGCGCTTTGTGGGCCTGCGCCAACGACCGTTTGATCAAGAATCCAGCCTGTCCTGAACGCATCTGAACGCAACGGGCGCGAAGGATTCGCAAAAGACGCTGAAGATCTGCAAATGTATTTCTGCGACTGCTGCGCGATCTGTGCGTCCTTTGCGTTCAAAAAGAACGGCGGTGCGTCGCCTCGCGCGGCCCTCTTTGTCAGGGCAACTCAGCGCTGCGCATGCGCGCCACGATGGTGCTGGTGCGGCTGTTGAGGTAGGCCGAGCGCGGCTGCTTTTCGAAGTAGCGCGGGCGCGGCAGCATGACGGCCAGGCGGGCCGCTTCCCACGCGGTGAGTTGGCCGGCGCTCTTTCTGAAGTAGTGCTGCGCGGCGGCTTCGGCGCCGAACACGCCTTCGCCCCACTCGACGTGGTTGAGGTAGATCTCCAGGATGCGGCGCTTGGACAGCAGGTGCTCCAGCGCGTAGGCCAGCACCAGTTCCTGCCCCTTGCGCGGCAGCGTGCGTTCGCCCGACAGCAGCAGGTTCTTGGCCAGTTGCTGCGTGATGGTGGAGCCACCGCGGATGCGCACCGGCCGCGCGGGCCGGTTCTGCGCCGCGCGCTGGGCGGCGGCTTCTTCGGCCTTGGCGTTGCGCTGCCAGGCCTGGTCGATGGCTTCCCAGTCCACGCCTTCGTGGTTGACGAAATCGTCGTCTTCCGCCGCGATGACGGCGCGTTTCAGGTGGTCGGAAATCTGGTCGTAGTCGCGCCATTCCTGCCGCCAGTGCAGCTCGCCCGCGGTTGCCAGCCGCCATGCTTCGGAGCGCTGCACCGTGGTCGAGCGCGGGTCGAGCCACGCCATCAGCGCCACGCGGCCGATGAAGAACAGCTGCAGCAGCAGCGTGCCCAGCAGCGCCAGCAGTAGCCAGCGGCCCAGGTTACGCATGGCGTCGCCCCGGGGTGACGGGCTGGCCCGCAAGGGCGAGCGTCACTTGATCTCCCGCACGGTGGTGGTGGTGAGCGGGTCGGCCTGCAGCGTGGTTTCCAGCGTCTGCTCGTGCGTGAACTTGAAGCGCGCGGTGACGTCGAACTGGTCGGTGTCCTTGCGCATGGCCGGGGTGAACGGCCCGAAGGGCGCGGCGCGGCTGGCGATGAGTTCGGCCAGCTTGTCCAGGTTGCGGTTGCCCGAACCTTGCACCACCCGCGCGTCCAGGATGCGGCCGTCGTGGTTGATGAGCAGAGCCATCAGCAGCTCGCCATACAGCCTGCGCCCGGCCACTTGGGGGAAGTGGGCCGTGCCCTCGGCCTCGATGCGGCGGCGCATTTCGTCGTAGTACACGGCGTAGGTGGCGCCCAGCGTGGCGGGGCTGAGAAAGCGCTTGCGCGGGCGCGAGTTTTCTTCTTCGACGCGCTTTTCGATGGCGGCCAGCAGGCGCGCCAGTTGCTGGCGGCGTTCTTCCTGCGCCTGCGCCTCGGGGTCTTGCGCCACGCGCTGCGGATCGACCTGCGGCAGCGACGCCAGTTGCTGGCGCACCTGGGCCAGCAGCTGTTCCTGCTGCTCCAGCATGCTGTCGATGCGGCGCTGGTTCTCGTTGACGGGGGAGTCGCCCTGGCTGTCGCGCACGCTGGGTGGCAGCGGCGTGCTGACGATGCGCTTGTCGGCCGCGTCGCCCCCGCCCGCCAAGGTGGACTGCGCAATCGCCTGCGCCTTGTCGGGCTTGGCGTCGGATTCGGCGTTGACCAGGATGACGTCGAGCGTGGTCTGCTCGAACACGCGGCGAAAGCCTTCCGGGTCGACAAAGCGCACCGTGATCAGCACCGCGTGCAGCAGCACCGAAAGCCCCAGCGCCCACTGCAGCGTGGTCAGCGTGCGGAGCGACGGTAGGCGCAGGGCGTGCGGCATCACGGGGACGGATTATCGGCGCTGTCGCCCCCGGTTTCGCTCACGTCCACGGCGATGGCGATGGGCCCGGCGGCGGCCTCGTCGTCGTCGTCTTCGGCCGTGTCGGCGGTGGTCGCGCCGGGCGCGTCGGCGTCCAGCACGTCGATCACGGTGCCGCCCACGTCCAGGGCGATGTCGTCGATGTCGCCCAGCTTCACGCGCACCCGGGTGCCGCGCGGCAGGCCCTGCGCGCCCATCACGGTGAAGACCAGCGGCAGCTCGTCGGCGCGCGCCAGCCAGGCGCCGCCGGCCTGTTCCTTGATCAGGCTGGCCGTCAGTTCGCGGACGGCGTGCTGGCGCAGGTATTGCAGCGTCCAGAAGCGTTCCATGCTGCCCTGGTGCGCGTTGTAGGCGCTGTAGGCGGCGTCGAAGGCGCTGATGACGGCGAACAGCTGCGCGTCCTTGGGCTTGAACGGCGCCGCCAGCGCGGCGGTGCGGCCATGGCGCGCGGCGGCGATCAGCTGCCACTGGTTCACCAGGTCGACGTAGCGGCGCAGCGGCGACGTGCTCCAGGCGTAGCTCGGCACGCCAATGCCGGCGTGCGGCAGCGCCTTGGCGCCCATGCGCACCTTCACGCCCGGCAGCAGGCTGGCCTGGCTGCGGTAAATGGCGGGCACGCCCAGCCCCTTGAGCCATTCGCCCCAGGTGCTGTTGGCCAGAATCATCAGCTCCGACACGATCAGGTCCAGCGGCGCGCCGCGCGCCCGGGTGGTGATGGCCACTTGCTCGGCGCCGGTGGGCACGCCGCCGTCATGGCCGACCAGCTTGAAGTTGTAGTCGGGCCGGTTGAAGGTCTCGGGCTTGCCGCGTACCTGCTCGCGCCGCGCCTTCAGGTGCTTGGCCAATCGATATAAAAATGATAGCTGATCGCGCTTGATGGGCAAGCGCTGGGCCGCGTTTTCATCATCGCTGGTGCCGCCGTCGAGCCACGCCGTGGTGATGACGTGGTCGAGCTGGTCGTGCCGCAGGTTGGCGGCGATGGGCACGCGTTCCAGGCGCGTCTCGGTGGCGCGGATGTCCAGCGAGGCCTCGTCCAGCGTCACGTACAGCGACACCGCCGGCACCGGCCGGCCTTCGCCCAGCGTGTAGGCGTCCACCACCTCGCCCGGCAGCATGGTGATCTTGTAGCCCGGCATGTACACGGTGGACAGGCGCGCGCGCGCCACCTCGTCCAGCGCGTCGCCCGGCTGCACCGCCAGCCCCGGCGCCGCGATGTGGATGCCCAGTGTGACGGTGCCGCTGCCCAGCCCCTGCAGCGACAGCGCGTCGTCGATTTCGGTGGTGGACGAGTCGTCGATCGAGAACGCCTGCACGTCGGCCAGCGGCAGCTCGTCGGTGATGGCCGGCGCCGCCAGCGGCGCAAAGCCCGTGCCCTTGGGGAAGTTCTCGAACAAAAAGCGCTGCCAGTGAAACTGGTAGGCCGATTCAATGGCGCCGGCGCGCTGCAGCAGCGCCAGCGGCGCCGTCTGCGTGGCGCGGCTGGCTTCGACCACGGCCTTGTATTCGGGCGCATTCTTGTCGGGCCGGAAGAGGATGCGGTAGAGCTGGTCGCGGATCGGCTGCGGCGTGGTGCCCGCGGCCAGTTCGGCCGCCCAGGCGTCGATCTGCGCGGCGATCTGCTTTTTTTTCTCGATGGCGGCCAGCGCCTGCGCCACGATGTCGGCCGGCGCCTTGCGAAAGCGCCCCTTGCCGGCGCGGCGGAAGTAATGCGGCGCGTCGTACAGCGCCAGCAGCATGGCGGCCTGGTGGGCCACGTCGGGCGCGCCGCCAAAGTAGTCGGCCGCCAGTTCGGCAAAGCCAAACTCGGCCTCGGGCGCGAATTCCCAGGCCAGCGGCAGCTCAATCTCGGCGGTCAGCGCCTGCGCCTGGGCCAGCAGCTCGGCCGGCGCGGGTTTATCAAAGCGCAGCAGCTGGTTGGCCGCCTTCACCTTGACGCGCTTGCCGGAATCCAGCTCGACCTGCGCCGAGGCCTCGGCTTCGGAAAGAATGCGGCCGGCCAAAAACTTGCCGGCTTCGTCGAATAGAACATGCATAGAGGGGGGCGATTGTCCCATTCCCGGGCCGACCACGGTGGCAGGTGCGCCACCCCGCAGGCGATGGGCCGGTCATTCCGTGGCCAGATTCAGAAAGTCCAGCACGTCGCCCAGGTGCGCGTCGAAATCGCTCAGCGCGTGGTCGCCGCCTTCCAGCAGGCGGATGGTCGCGCCTGGGTAGCGGGCCGTCATCTCGCGCCAGTCCAGCAGCTCGTCACCCTTGGCGATGACGGCGAAATAGCGCTCGGGCCGCGTGATCGGGCCGGTCTGCAGCGCGCGCAGCTCGTCCACGTAGCCGGGGCGGAAGAAAAAGCGCTCCTCGGGCGCGTGCCAGGCGGTCTGCTCGCCGACGTGCGCCGCCAGGTCGCGCGCCGGGTCGACGGCGGGGTTCAGCACCACCGCGCGGCAGCCGCGGCGCTCGGCCACGCAGGTGGCATAAAAGCCGCCCAGCGACGAGCCCACCACGGCCATGCGCGCGGCCGGCCAGTCGGCGGTGCCGCGGTCGATGAGCGCCATGGCGTCGCGCGGCGACGGCGGCAGTTGGGGGCACCACCAGATGACGCCGGGGAAATCGGCCGCCACGCGCGCGGCCACGATGCGCGCCTTGGCCGACTGCGGAGACGAGCGAAAGCCGTGCAGGTAGAGCAGGTGAGTGACGGACATGGGCCGATGGTAGTGGCTGTGGTAGAACCGGCACAGCCCGTGAGGCCGTGGTGCCCGCGCCGCGCCCCAGATCGCGTTGGCGCACCCTGTCATCCGCCTTTCACGCCTCAGCCCGAAGCTGGCGCCACCGCAAGCCGGCGCCTGCCGCATTTGTCATCCCCCCCCATGAGCATCCGCAACCTCGATTCCCTGTTCGATCCCGCTTCCGTCGCCGTCATCGGCGCGTCAGAACGGCCCTTTTCCGTCGGCGGCACGCTGTGGCGCAACATGCGCAGCAGCGGCTTTGCCGGCCGCATCTTCCCCATCAACCCCAAGCACAAGGAGCTGTCGGGCCAGCGCTGCTACGCCCGCGTGTCCGACCTGCCCGAGGCGCCCGAGCTGGCCGTGATTTGCACGCCGCCGGGCACTGTGGTCGACCTCATCAAGCAGTTGGCCCAGCGCGGCACCCAGGCCGCCGTGGTCATCAGCGCGGGGCTGACGGCTTCGCAAAAGCAGGCCATGCTGGATGCCGCCAAACCCACGCTGCTGCGCATCCTGGGGCCCAACTGCGTCGGCCTGCTGGCGCCGCATGCCCGGCTGAACGCCAGCTTCGCGCACATCCTGGCACGGCCGGGTGACCTGGCTTTTGTCTCGCAATCGGGCGCGCTGGTCACCGCCATGCTCGACTGGGCCGAGGCGCGCAACGTTGGCTTTTCGCATTTCGTGTCGCTGGGCGAACACGCCGACGTGGACTTCGGCGACATGCTGGACTTTCTGGCCAGCGACGCGCAAACGCGCGCCATCCTGCTGTACATCGAATCGATCGACCAGGCGCGCAAGTTCATGTCGGCCGCGCGCGCGGCGGCGCGCAACAAGCCGGTGATCGTCATCAAGGCCGGCCGCAGCGCGCAGGGGCAAAAGGCCGCCGCCTCGCACACCGGCGCGCTGGCCGGCGCCGACAACGTGGTCGATGCCGCCATCGCCCGCGCCGGCATGCTGCGGGTGAACAGCCTGGAAGAGCTGTTCCTGGCGGCGGAGATCCTCACGCGCTTCAAGGCCCCCATTGGCGACCGCATGACGGTGCTGACCAATGGCGGCGGCGTGGGCGTGCTGGCGGCCGACGCCGCCGCCGCGAACGGCGTGCCGCTGGCCGAACTGGGCGCGCCGCTGCTGCGCGAGCTGGACCAGGTGCTGCCCGCCAACTGGTCGCACGGCAACCCGGTGGACATCATTGGCGACGCGCCCGCGCAGCGCTACGTCGATGCGCTGACGGCGCTGACCAAGCACCCCGATGACACCGGCACCCTGCTGTTCATCCAGGCGCCAACGGCCATCGTGCCCTCGACCGACATCGCGCGCGCGCTGATCCCCGTCATCCGGCCCGAAGGCAAGACGCCGCTGCCGCTGGTCAGCAGCTGGGTCGGCGGCCCGGCGGTGGCCGAGGCGCGCGCGCTGTTCACCGAAGCCGGCATCGCCTGCTACGACCTGCCCGAGCAGGCCGTGGCCGCCATCGGCATGCTGCAAGCCTATGGCCGCAACCAGGCCGAGCTGGCCGAGGCACCGCCCGCCAGCCTGCTGCACAACGGCAGCACGCCTGACGTGGCGCGCGTGCGCGAGATCGTGCAGCAGGTGCTGGCCAGCGGCCGCGACATGCTGACCGAGCCCGAGGCGAAGGCGGTGTGCGAGGCCTACCACATCCCCGTGGTGGCCACACGCACCGTGCCGGCCAACGCCGTGGCGGCGGGCGACGAGGCGGCGCGCATCGGCTTTCCGGTGGTGCTGAAAATCTTGTCTGAAGACATCTCGCACAAGTCCGACGTCGGCGGCGTCGCGCTCAACCTCAACGACGAAGGCGACGTGCGCGCCGCCGCGCAGGCCATGCTGGTGCGCGTGGGCAAGAGCTTCCCCAACGCCCGCGTCGAGGGCTTCACCGTGCAGAAAATGGTGAAGATGCCGCAGGCGCAGGAGCTGATCATCGGCGCCAGCATCGACCCCACCTTTGGCCCCGTGATCCTGTTCGGCCAGGGCGGCACCGCAGTGGAGGTGATGAAAGACAGCGCCATGGCGCTGCCGCCGCTCAACGCCCCGCTGGCGCGCGCGCTGATCGAGCGCACGCGCGTGGCCAAGCTGCTGCACGGCTACCGCGACGTGCCGCCGGCCGATATCGACACCGTCATCGCCACGCTGATGGCGGTCTCGCAGCTGCTGGCCGACGTGCCCGAGGTGGCCGAGCTGGACATCAACCCGCTCATCGTCAACCACCAGGGCGCCATCGCGCTCGACGCGCGCGTGCGCGTGAGCAGCAAACAGCCCGCCGGCGCGGCGCACTTCGCCATCGCGCCCTACCCCGCCGAGTTGAGCGAAACCATCGACTGGCGCGGCGAGCAGCTGACGATTCGCCCGATCCGCCCCGAGGACGAAGAGCGCCACCGCGCCTTCCTCGAAAGCCTGGACCCGGAAGACATCCGCATGCGCCTGTTCTACAGCCGCCGCACCATGGAACGCAGCGAACTGGCGCGCCTGGTGCAGGTGGACTACACGCGCGAAATGGCTTTTGTCGCCACCGTGCCCGACGGCCAAGGCGGCGAAAAAACCGTGGGCGTGGCGCGCGCGCTGGCCGACCCCGACAACGTGGGCGCCGAGTTCGGCATCATCGTGCGGCCCGAGCTGAAGGGCAGCGGCCTGGGCCGCATCCTGATGGACAAGCTGATCCGCACCCAGCGCGCCGCCGGTACGCGGCAGTTGACGGCCACGTTGCTGACCGAAAACACCCGCATGCGCAAGCTGGGCCAGGCGCTGGGCATGCGCGAGCAGCCCGCGCCGGGCGATACCAGCACGCTGGCGCTGGTGCTGGACTTGCAGCCCGGCGCGTGACGCGAACCCGCTGCCGCAAGTCATACTGACTTCACCGCAGAGGCGCAGAGAGTGCGGAGGTTCGCAGAGAAATTCCTTGTTTTTCTCTGCGCAACTCTGCGCCTCTGCGCCTCTGCGCCTCTGCGGTGAATGCCTTCTGCGAACCCGAACCGCAGCGCTATTCAAGCGCTCTTAACCTCTGGCGCTTGTCTAGCGTGCGCGATACGCTATCATTTTTGAATGAACCAGATTGACCGCACCCGCCGCGTGCACCTTGCCCTGCTGGCCGCCGCCGGCCTGCTGGGCTTGCCAGCGCAAGCGCAGGACACGCCGCCCGCCATCGACCCGGCGCAGTTCAGCGCCTGCCTGAACGAGCTGAAAGGCAGCCAGGCCTTCCGCGCCATCACGCCGGGCACCTTTGCGCAGCACACCGCCAATCTGGCGGCCGACCCGACCGTGCTGGTGCTGCTGAACCGCCAGCCTGAATTCACCATGCCCGTGTGGGATTACCTGGCCGTGCTGGTCGACGACGAGCGCGTGGCCGATGGCCGCGCGGCGTACGCCAGATGGCAGAGTACGCTGCAAAAAATAGAGCAGCAGACAGGCGTCGCGCCGCAGGTGGTGGTCGGCGTGTGGGGCGTTGAAAGCAACTTCGGCCAGAACCTGGGTGGCCGTCCGCTGGTGCAATCGCTGGCCACGCTCTCGTGCTTCGGGCGGCGGCAGGCGTACTTTCGCGGCGAGTTCGCCAGTGCGCTGCGCATTCTGCAAGAAGGCCACATCGCGCCCGACAAGCTCAGCGGCTCGTGGGCCGGCGCCTTTGGGCAGACGCAGTTCATGCCCAGCACCTTTTTCCGCAGCGCGGTCGATTTCGACGGCGATGGGCGGCGCGACATCGTCGACAGCGTGCCCGACGCGCTGGCCTCCACCGCCAAGTTTTTGCAGAACGCCGGCTATCGGCGCGGCGAGCCGTGGGGCTTCGAAGTGCGCCTGCCGGCCGGCTACGACAGCAGCGGCGCCAGCCGCAAGACCAAGCGTCCCATTACCGCCTGGCGCGCCGACGGACTGACGCTGGCCGATGGCGCGCCGCTGCCCGACAGCCTGCCCAGCGCCGGCCTGATGGTGCCCGCGCGCGGCGGCCCGGCCTTTCTGGTCGGCCGCAATTTCGACACGCTGTACAGCTACAACGCCAGCGAAAACTACGCGCTGGCGATTGCCCAGTTGTCGAACCTGGTGGCGGCGCCGGCCGCAACGCCCATGGCCTTCGCGCAGCCCTGGCCCACCGACGACCCGGGCCTGTCGCGCGCCCAAAACCGCGAACTGCAAACCCTGCTGCTGGCGCGCGGCCACGACATCGGCAGCGCCGACGGCATGATCGGCGCCAAGACGCGCGAAGCCATCAAGGCCGAGCAGCAGCGCCTGGGGCACAGGGCCGACGGGCGCGCCGGCCAGAAGCTGCTGGCGGCGCTGCGGCGCGGCTGAATCGCGCGTCGCCGCACGCGCGCACCGGTCACCCACGCCGAAGCCGTTGCGGCGGCCATGCAAGCGATGGGTGGACAAGCCAGCCACGCAGGCCAGGCGATGGATAGGCGCCTTGCGCGGCCAAGTCTGGGCCAGGCAGGCGGTGTGCATCGCAGTGCAGCGGCTACCATTGCCCATTCGCCACCGCGCTGCTGCGCAAACACCCCGTGCCCGCCTACACCTTCGAAGCCCTGCAAGCCGACGGCAAGTCCCGCAAGGGCGTGATCGAGGCCGACACCGTGAAGGCCGCGCGCGCATTGCTGCGCGGGCAGTCGCTGGTGCCGCTGGCGGTGGAGCCGGTGGCGGGCGGCTCGGTGCTGTCGCGGCCGCTGGGCGGCGGGCGGGCGCTCAACAGCACGCAACTGGCGATCTGGACGCGGCAGCTGGCGGGGCTGGTCGGCTCGGGACTGCCGCTGGAGCGGTCTTTGACGGCGCTGGCCGAGGAGTCGGAAGACGAGCGCCAGCGCAACCTGATCGCCGGGCTGCGCGCCGAAGTCAACGCCGGCTCGCCGCTGGCCAAGGCGATGGCGCAGCACCCGCGCGAGTTCTCGCCGGTCTACACCGCCGTCATCGCCGCCGGCGAACAGGGCGGCCACCTGGGCCAGGTGCTGGACAGCCTGGCCGACGACCTGGAAGAGCGCCAGGCGCTGAAGGCCAAGCTGGTCGGCGCGGCGCTGTACCCGGCCATCGTCACGCTGGCGGCCATCGTCATCGTGATTGCACTGATGACCTACGTGGTGCCACAGGTGGCCAACGTGTTTGCCAGCAGCAAGCGCAGCCTGCCGTGGCTGACGGTGGCCGTGATGGCGTTCAGTGACTTCCTGCGCGGCTGGGGCCTTTGGCTGCTGGGCGCGCTGCTGGCGGGGGGCGTGGCGCTGCGCCTGGCATTGCGCCAACCCGGCTTTCGCCAGCGCTTTGACGCCGCCTGGCTGCGCCTGCCGCTGGTGGGCCGTCTGGCGCGCGGCTACAACGCGGCGCGCTTTGGCGCCACGCTGGCCATGCTGGCGGGCGCCGGGGTGCCGATTCTGCGCGCGCTGCAGGCCGCGGCCGAAACGCTGAACAACGCCGCCATGCGCGCCGACGCCGAGGACGCGCTGGTCATGGTGCGCGAAGGCGCGCCGCTGGCCAGCGCGCTGGCGCAGAAGAAGCGCTTTCCGGGCCTGCTGGCCATGTTTGCGCGCCTGGGCGAACAGACCGGCCAGTTGCCGCTGATGCTGTCGCGCGCGTCGCGCCAGCTCAGCACCGAAGTGCAGCGCCGTGCCACGCGCCTGGCCACCATCCTGGAGCCGGCGCTGATTTTGGCCATGGGCGTGATCGTGATGCTGATCGTGCTGGCGGTGATGCTGCCGATCATGCAGCTCAACCAGTGGGTCAAGTGATGGCCGCCACCCTGCAGGACCAGCTCGTCGTCGCGATCTCCTCGCGCGCGCTGTTCGACTTCGAGGAAGAAAACCGCCTGTTCGAGGACGGCGACCCGGCCGCGTACATGCGACTGCAGCTTGAGCGCATCGAAAAGCCCGCGCCGCCTGGCGTGGCACTGTCGCTGGTGCGCAAGCTGCTGGCGTTCAACACCGCCAGCGACAAGCGGGTCGAAGTGGTCATGCTCTCGCGCAACGACCCGGTCAGCGGCATGCGCGTGTTCCGCTCGGCGCGCGCGCATGGGCTGACGCAGATCCAGCGCGGCGTGTTCACGCAGGGGCGCGACCCGTTCCATTACCTGCGGCCGCTGGGGGCGCACCTGTTTCTGTCGGCCAACGGTGCCGACGTGGCGCAGGCGCTGGCGCTGGGCCACCCGGCCGCGCAAGTGGCCACGCAGGCCGTGCGCGCCAGCGACGCCCACCCCGACGAAGTGCGCATCGCCTTCGACGGCGACGCGGTGCTGTTTTCCGACGAAGCCGAGCGCGTGTACCAAAGCGGCGGGCTGGACGCCTTCCAGTCGCACGAAACCGAAAAAGCGGCGCTGCCACTGCCGCCAGGGCCTTTTCACCCCTTTCTGACGGCGCTGCACCGGCTGCAGCAGGCGGGCGGCAGCGCCATGCGCATCCGCACCGCGCTGGTTACCGCGCGCAGCGCACCGGCCAACGAGCGGCCCATTCGCACCCTGATGCACTGGGGCGTGACGGTGGACGAAGCGCTGTTTCTGGGTGGCCTGCCCAAGGGCGAATTCCTGCGCGAATTTCAGCCCGACTTCTTCTTCGACGACCAGACCGGCCACATCGAATCGGCCGCCGCGCACGTGCCCGCGGGCCATGTGGCGGCGGGCGTGACGAATGTCACGTTTCGTGCCGAATCGGGTCGGGAACTTGGCGCCACTACCGCAACCTAACACCCCATGCCGTCCCCATTGATCGCTGACCGTTCTTTCCGCCTGCTGGCGCTGCCGCTGGCCGCCGCCCTGGTGGCCGCGCCCGCGCTGGCCCAGCGCGTCACCGCGTCGCCCGACGCCGGCAAGGGCGAGCAAGAGGCCGTGCGCTGGTTCAACCAACTCGACCGCAACGGCGACGGCAAGCTGGAACGCGAAGAGGTTGAATGGGTGTTCAAGCTCAGCCCCAAGGTCGAGCGCGAGTTCAACGCCGCCGACGTCAACCACGACAACGTGGTGACCGCCCCCGAAATCCGCGCGCTGGCCGCCAAGCGCCGGGCCGAGCGCGAAGCCCGCCGCGCCGCCGAAAAAGCCGCGCAGGCCGGCTCCGACTCCGACATCAGCCGGCACTGACCGCGCATCTGACCGCCCGCGCCGATGGCGCTGGGCGTCAAGGCCGCGTAAAGCCGCGCGCGTTCAGTCAGCCCCAACGCGGCGGCCGGCGTTGATCGGGTGGACATGTTTCCGTGCCACCGGACGGCCCCCCATGCCGGCATTTGCCCCCAACCCTCGCCTGACGCCCGCCGCCCGCGCGCTGCCTTGGCACCACCGTGTGGCCTGCGCCGCGCTGCTGGCCGGCTGGGCGACCTGCGCCGCCGCCCAGCCAACGCCGCCGGCACCGCCCGACATGCCGTCGGTCCTGTCGGCCGCCGACGATGCCGCTGGCTGGCGTGCCCTGTCGCGCCTGGGCTATGGCCCCACGCCGCAGCGCATTGCCGAGGTGCGCCAGGCGGGTGGCGCGCGCGCCTGGGCGCTGGCGCAAGTCGACGCGGCCTGGTCGGCCAGCGCGCAGCCGCCGCGCGCGGCGCCCGAGTTGGCCGCATTCGATCAGCCCTTGCCCGAAATCTTTGCCCGCTTTCGTGCCGAGCGCGAGGCCCGGCGCGAGCGCCGCGACGCCGACAACCCGCCCGCCGGCACTGCCCCCATGCCCCCAGCGGCCGCCAGCGCCGACCCAGACCCGCGCCTTAGCTACAGCAAAGATAGCATCCAGGCCGCCGCCGCGTGGCGCCTGTCGGCCTGCAGCCGGCCCGCCGTCGAGCAGCCCCTGCTGGCGCGCCTGACCGAGTTCTGGTTCAACCACCTCAACGTCAGCGCTGACAAGGGCAGCGTGCGGCCGTTTGCCGGCCACTACCTGCTGCACGCCATCCGCCCGCACGCGCTGGGCCGGTTCGAGGATTTGCTGCTGGCCAGCGCGCGCCACCCCGCCATGCTGTACTACCTGGATCAGGCCCAAAGCGTGGCGGACGGCACGCAGCAAGGCGGCCAGGCGCGCGGCCTGAACGAAAACTACGCGCGCGAGCTGATGGAACTGCACACCCTGGGCGTGCAAGGCGGCTACACGCAGGCCGACGTGCGCGCGCTGGCGCGTGTGCTGACCGGCTGGACCGTGGCGCCCGCGCAGCCCGGCGGCTTTCGCTTTGCGCCGCGCCTGCACGACGCCGGCGCCAAGACACTGCTGGGGCAGCCCTTCGGCCCCACCGACCCGCGCGACGCCCGTGCCGGCGAAGCCGAGGGCCTGGCCGCGCTGCACCGCCTGGCCACGCACCCGGCCACCGCGCGCCGCGTGGCGCTGCGCCTGGCGCAGTGGTTCGTGGCCGACGCGCCGCCGCCCGCGCTGGTCGATGAACTGGCGCGCACTTTCACCGCGACGCAAGGCGAGCTGCGCGCGGTGATGCGCACGCTGCTGCGGTCGCCCGAATTCTGGAACCCCGCGCACACCTTGTTCAAGACGCCGCTGGACTTTGCCTGCGCGGCGCTGCTGGCCACCGGCGGTGACGCGGCGCAGCCGCCGGACGAGCCGTCACTGCGCCAGGCCGCCGGGTTTCTGGCTGCCGCCGGGCAGCCACTGTTGCGTTGGCCCACGCCCGACGGCTACAAGACCGACAGCGCCACCTGGCTGGCGCCCGACGCGCTCACGCGCCGCGCCGATCTGGCGCTGGCGCTGGGCCGCCGCGCGCCGCCGGTGGACTATCTGCTGCCGTTCTACCGTCCCGCCACGCAAGACCGCATCGCCGCCGCCGCGCCGGCGCTGCGCCCCGGGCTGGTGCTGGCCAGCCCGGACTTCATGGGCAAGTGAGGCCGCGCGTGGCGATGGGCGCACCCTCCGCATGCGGCCCGTTGCCGTGGTTTGCGCGCAGGTCAACATCCCGTCGCCGCGCTGTCGGTTCACCTTGTCTGGCGTCCGGCGCGCGCCGGACGCCAGGGCAGGGCGGCCACGGCGCCGACGCGCACCCCATTCATGCGCCAATTCACCCCCGCGCCGCTGTGTAATCACCATGTTCAGCTCCTCAAAAAATAGCAACCCGGCGACCGCCGCGTTCACCCGCCGTGCCGTGCTGGCCGGTGCCGGAGCAGCGGCCGTGCTGGCCGCCGGCCCGCGCGCCTGGCCGCAGGCCGCGCCGGCCACCGGGGACGGTCGACTGATCGTCGTCTTTCTGCGCGGCGCGCTCGACAGCCTGTCGGCCTTCGTGCCCTACGCCGACCCGCATTACGCGCGGCTGCGCCCGAGCATCGCCATCGCGCCGCCCGACGGCAGCGCCGCCACCGCCATCCGCCTGGACGACCGCTTTGCGCTGCACCCGGCGCTGGCCGCACTGCTGCCGCTGTGGCAGGCCGGGCAGTTCGCCTTTGTGCCGGCGGCCGGCTCGCCCGACGGCACGCGCTCGCACTTCGACGCCCAATACCAGTGGGAAACCGCGCGCCCCGGCCAGCGCGCCGACGCGCCGGGCTGGTTGAACCGTCTGGCCGCGCACCTGGGGGCGGCACCCGGCGGCGGCAACAACGACCGTCCGCGCGTCATTGGCGTGGGCGAAGCCAGCCCGCGCGTATTGGCGGGCGCGCAGCCGGTGCAACTGGTGGCGCACGGGCAGGCGGCGCGGCGCGCGGGCGCGCTGCAGACGCCGCGTCAACGTGACGCCCTGTTGGCCCTGTACGGCGGCGACGACGCGCTGTCCGCCGCGTTTCGCCAGGGCGCGGCGGCGCGGCTGGCGTCGGCGCACGAGCTGAGCAGCGACATGCCACCCGACGCCGCCCGCGAAATGCAGGCCGCCAACAACGGCGCCGCGCCCGTCAGCCTGCTGGAGCAGGACGCCCGCAACCTGGCCACGCTGATGCGCCGTGACCGCCGCCTGCGCCTGGGCTTTCTGTCGGCCGGTGGCTGGGACACGCACGTCAACCAGGGCGCGGGCAGCGGCGCGCTGGCGGCCAACCTGCAGCGCCTGGCGGCCGCGCTGATGGCCCTGCAGCGCGACTTCAACGCGCCGGGCGACGTGATCGTGGTGGCCAGCGAATTTGGCCGCACCGTCGCCGAAAACGGCACCCGTGGCACCGACCACGGCCACGGCAACGCCCTGTGGCTGATCGGCCCGCGCGTGGCCGGCGGCCGTTGGCACGGCCAGTGGAGCGGCCTGTCGACCGACAGCCTGCACGACGCGCGCGACCTGCCGGCGCACCACGACTTCCGCGCCGTGCTGGCGCAACTGCTGCGCCCCGGCTTCGGTCTGAGCGACAGCGCGCTGCAGGACGTCCTGCCGGGCGCGACGTGGGATCGCGCGCTGGATGGGCTGATGCAGCGCGGTTGAATGATTGCTACGGTGTTTGTAGCAATAAACCGTTTTGCCCTGTGCGCTGGCGGCCTAAATGACCATGGCCACGCGCCGACAGCGCGCCCACCGCGGCGTCAGTCCAGCAGGCGCGGCGTCAGCAAGCGCAGGCCCACCGAGAACCAACGCCCTTCCGAGCCGCCGCCCCATCGGTGGCCCGCGGTGGCGTCCACCTGCACGCGGTCGCGCACCAGCCAGTGGCGCACGCCCACCTGCCAGTACGGGCGGCCGGTGTTCTGACCGAAGGTCTCGGCCACCAGCCAGGTGGACGCGGCCAGCTGCGTTTCGCTGCCCACGCCCCAGGTCATGCGCGTGCGGCGCTGGCTCTTGTCGTACAGCGCACCCAGGTTCAGGTGCAGCACCAACCGGTCGTCCATGAACGACGCGCTGGCCGGCGCGTAGGCGTACACGTCGCCCAGCAAGTTGGCGTTGGCGTGCACGAGGGAGTTGTGCGCGTTGCCCAACACCAGGCCCCAGCCCCAGCCGTTGGACTCCAGCGGCTTGATCAGCGTCTTGGCCTGCATCACCGTATTGGTGGCGCGGCCTTCCGCGTCGTCGCGCGTGCGGCCGGCGCCCAGGGTCAGTTCCAGGTTGCCGGTCAGATTGCAGCCGGGCAGCGCCCACACCTCGCGTCCGCCGGGGTTGAAGCGCAGCCAGCTCTCCACCTGGCAGGCGCCCGCGTCCACCAGCCGCGCGTCGTCGGTGATCATGGGGCGCGCGGCCTGTGCCTGGCCGGCGGCGCACAGTGCCAGTGCAAGCGTGGCCGCGCGGCCCAAGGCGTGAAACCGGTCGGTTGATTGAACACAGCAAGGCATGGTGAATGTCGTCGGCGGCATCCGGCACGCGCCGGTCAGCCCATTATTGGGCGCCAGACGATGACGGCGCGGTGACAGCGCCCACGGGCGCGGCCAAAAAGGCCTCGACAGGCCCTAGCATCGCGGCTTTCCTCTTGCCGGAGCACCGCCATGGCCTTGGCCGACCGATTTGCCCGCTTTCGTCACTTTCTGCGCCAGGTCGGGCACCTGTCGTCGCCGTACTTCAGCCGCTCAGGCGAAAAGTGGCGCGCGCGCGGGCTGCTGGCGGCCATCGTGCTGCTGAACCTGGGCGCGGTGTACATGCTGGTGCAAATCAACGAGTGGAACCGCGTGTTCTACGACGCGCTGCAAAACAAGGACGCCGCGGTGTTCTGGACGCAACTGGGCCGCTTCACGTACCTGGCGATGATCTTCATCGTCATCGCCGTCTACCGCTTTTATCTCACGCAGCTTTTGCAGCTGCGCTGGCGCGCCTGGATGACGCGCGACCTGATGCACCGCTGGCTGGCGGGCGATGCCTTCTACCGCATGGAGCTGGGCCGCTACATCGCGCCCGAGCAGGACGCCCGGCAGACATCCGGCCTGCCCGAGCCGGGCCAGCGCGTGCCCGACAACCCCGACCAGCGCCTGCAGGAAGACGTGCACCTGTTCACCACGCAGACCGTCGGCCTGTCGATGGGTTTCTTGAACGCTGTGGTCACGCTGGCCAGCTTTGTCGGCATTTTGTGGGGGCTATCGGGCAGCTTCAGCTTCACCCTGGGCGGCAGCGAATACACCATCGTCGGCTTCATGGTGTGGATGGCGGTGCTGTATTGCGCGGTGGGCAGCGTGCTGACGCACTTCATCGGGCGGCCGCTGATTGGCCTGAACTTCGAGCAGCAGCGGCGCGAGGCCAACTTTCGCCACCACCTGGTGCGGGTGCGCGAATACAGCGAGACCATCGCGCTCGACAAGGGCGCGCGCGTGGAAGAACAGAACCTGGACACGCGCTTTGCCGCCGTGCTGGCCAACTACCTGAAGCTGATTGCCAAGCAAAAGCAGCTGGTCGGCTTTACCAACCTGTTCGGGCAGGCGGCGGTGGTGTTTCCGTTCATCGTGGCGGCGCCGCGGTTTTTCTCGGGCGCCATCCAGCTCGGGCAACTGATGCAGATCGGCAGCGCGTTTGACCGCGTGCAAGGCGCGCTCTCGTGGTTCGTCGACAACTACGACAGCCTGGCCGCCTGGCGCGCCACCACCGAGCGATTGACCAGCTTCGAAGCCGCGCTTTCCAAACAAAATCAGCCGCCAGCGCTTGACAGGCAAGCGCAAGCAGCTATCAATTCAGAAGCGATCGAGTTGAACGACCTGACGCTGCAGCTGCCCACCGGCGCCACCTTGCTGCAAGGCGCGACGGCGCGCGTGGCGCCGGGCGAGCACACGCTGCTGCAAGGCCCCTCGGGCAGCGGCAAATCGACGCTGTTGCGCGCGCTGGCCGGCATCTGGCCGTGGGCGCGCGGGCGCACCGGACTGCCGGCGGGGGCCATGTTCATCCCGCAGCGGCCTTACTTTCCCGACGGCAGCCTGCGCGATGCGCTGGCCTACCCCGAGCCGGCCGCCGCGTACAGCGACGAGCAACTCAAGACCGCGCTGCAAGACGCCCTGCTGCCCGCGCTGGCCGAGCGGCTGGACGAGCGCGACAACTGGACGCAAAAGCTGAGTGGCGGCGAGCAGCAGCGCCTGGCCATCGCCCGCGTGCTGCTGAAGCAACCCGCCTGGGTGCTGGCCGACGAAGCCACCAGCGCGCTCGACGTGCCGGCCGAGCAGACGCTGTACGAAAAACTGCGCGCCCTGACCGAGCAGCGCGGCGGCGCGCTGCTGTCGATCGCGCACCGGCCCAGTGTGGCGGCGTTTCATGAACGCAGTTGGCGCTTCGTGCCGCAAGCCGCGGGCAGCGCCGCGCGCTTTGGGCTCGAATCGGGCGCGGCCTGATCCGGGGCTTGCCTTTACTCTGTTTTTGATAGCTGATCGCGCTTGCCCAGCAAGCGTCAGGGCCTGAAAATGCTTTAAATCGATCAGCGCGTGCCGCGTTCGGCCTGCCAGCGCGCCCAGCCGGCCGCGCGCAACTCACACGCCGGACACGCGCCGCAGCCATAGCCCCAGTCGTGGCGCACCGCACGCTCGCCCAGGTAGCAGGTGTGCGTGTGCTCGACGATCAGCTGCACCAGCGCATCGCCGCCGCCCTGCGTATCGGCCTGCTGCCCCAGCCCGTGCGCCAGCCGCCAGGTGTCGGCCTTGTCGATCCACATCAACGGCGTGTCGATCAGGAAGCGCTGGTCCATGCCCAGCGACAGGGCCAGTTGCATGGCCTTCATGGTGTCGTCGCGGCAGTCGGGGTAGCCGGAATAGTCGGTTTCGCACACGCCGGTGACGATGACGTCCAGCCCGCGCCGGTAGGCCAGTGCGCCGGCGAAGGTGAGGAACACCAGGTTGCGCCCCGGCACGAAGCTGTTGGGCAGGCCACTGCGCTCCATGGCGAAGGCGACGTCGCGCGTCAGCGAGGTGTCGCTGATCTGCCCCAGCACCGCCAGGTCGATCAAGTGGTCGTCGCCCAGCCGCGCGGACCAGCCGGCAAAACGTGCGCGCAGTGCGCCCAGCACGGCCTGGCGCTGCTCCAGTTCGACGCGGTGGCGCTGGCCGTAGTCGAAGCCGAGCGTTTCGACGTGGGCATAGCGCGTCAGCGCCTGGGCGAGGCAGGTGGTCGAATCCTGTCCGCCCGAAAACAGCACCAGGGCGCGGCGCTGGTGCATCGAGGGGCTGGGTGTGGTGGGCATGAAAAGTGGCCTCAGCGCTTTATCCGTCAGCGCAAGCAGCTATATAAATAATAGCAAATGAATCAGACAGCCAGCGTGCTGACGTACTGCGCTGCCACGGGCCGCAGGCGCACCGGCTTGGCCTTGATGACGCTGCCGATGTTGACAAAGCACAGCGCCTGTTCGTCGTCGGCCAGGCCGAACAACGCGCGCAGCGGCGCCGACGACAGTGCCTTGCCGCTGGTCAGCGCGCCGCCAAAACCCTGCGCGTGCGCCATCAGCAGCATGTTCTGCACCGCGCAGCCGGCCGAGACGATGCGCTCCTGCGGCTCGATCTCGGCGTCGTCGTCGCGCAGTCGCACCACGGCCAGCAGCAGCAGCGGCGAGCGGTAGGCCTTTTCGCGCGCTTGGGCGATCTGCTGCGGTGTGGCGGTGGCGTCGCGCTCGACCAGCGCGGTGGCAAACACGTCGGCCAGCCGGTCGCGCGCGCCGGCCGGCACCACGATGAAGCGCCAGGGCAGCAGCTCATGGTGGTCGGGGGCGCTGGCGGCAGCGCCCAGGATGGCCTGCGCCTGCGCGGCGTCGGGGCCGGGGTCGCCCAGGCGCTTGGGCAGGATGGTCTGGCGCGTGTGGATCAGCGCGTGGGCCAGCTCCACCACTTCGGGTGGACGCGGGTGGCCCAGCGCGGGCGGGGTGTCAGCCGGCTTTGCCGTCGATGCGGGGTCTTCCATACCAGTGAGCGTAACGCAAGGCCCAGGCGGTGACGACCACCGTCCACAGCAGCGCGGCCAGCGCCGTCCACGCCAGCGGCATGCCCTGCACCGCCGCCACCAGCCGCACGCCCACGGCCACCTGCAGCGCCCAGAACAGCGCCCACACCACGTTGTCGGCCACCAGCGCGCGCCCGCTGTGCCCGCACGACACGCGCGTGACCATGGCGATCATGATCGAGCCGAGGAAACCCATGCCCAGCGCGTGCAGCGCGCCCAGGCCCAGCACCGGCTTGCCCGAGGCCAGCCACAGCGCCTGCGATGCCGCGCTGACCACCAGCGCCACGCCCAGCCACGCAAAGCCCACGTGCAGCATGGCCAGCAGGCGAATCTTCAGGCTTTGCACCAGGCCCCACACCAGCGCCAGCCACAGCAGCACGCCGCCGGCGGCCAGTTCGACCACGATGACCAGCACCGTCCACGCCGGCCAGGCGCTGTCCGACGGCGCGGCGTAATCCACCCACAGCGCCAGCACCTCGAACGCGGCCACGCCCAGCATCAGCCACAGCACCCAGAACGGCCGCCAGATCTCGATCATCGGCAGCACGTTGGACGTAAAAAACGGAATCATGCGGTGCGCCACGCTGACGTAGGTGACCACGATGAAGCCCCACAGCGCCGTGCGCACCCACAGCAGCGCCAGCATGTCGTGGCCCGCCAGCACCGCCAGCGCGGTGCCCGCCAGGCACGCCACGCCGACCAGCCCGCCGATGCCGACCGCCTTGGCATGCACGCGGTCTTGCACGGCGCTGGCGCCGATCAATTGCCAGAACAGCGCCACCATCCAGCCCAACCCCGCGCAGGCCAGCACCAGGCCGGCCAGCGCCAGCCACGCATTCAGATGCACGCCCGCCAGCCACACCAGCCACCCGCCCGCCTGCAGCAGCAGCGGCCCCAGCAGGCGCGCGGCGGGCAGCGGCTGCACCCGCAGCCAGTTGGGCCCGGCGGTGAACAAAAAGCCCGAAAAGAACAGCGGCATGAAGCCGAACACCATCACCGCCGCGTGCCCCAGCGTGGGCGACAGCGCGTAGCCCAGGCCCAGCCCGCCACTCACCCGGTCCGACTGCACCAGCAGCCACCACACGCTGGCCGCCACCAGCACCCCCATCGCCAGGAAAAAGCCCAGCCGGTGCGGCGCCGCCAGCAGCATGCGCAGCTGCCATGGGCCGGTGACCGGCGCGGGCCGCGGTGCGCGGGCCGGCGCGGCTGGCGGCTGCGGCTGGATGGGAACGGAAGGCTTGACGTCGGGCACTGCAAACTCCTGGACGCCCCCATTTCAATCGAACGGCGCCGACCTTGCCATGAACCAGGTCAACGCAGGGCGCTCGCCGGCCGGGGCAGGGCGATGCGTCATAAACCCGCGGCGCGCTGGCGGGCTTGGCGCTCAAAGCACCACAAAGCGCACTTAGGAGTCTGCGCGGCAGAAGGAGCGTCGGCTGCAACGCGCGAGAAAACGGTCCATCGCGGCGCTACCTCCGGCGCCCATAGCCCGGCTATGGGCTTGTCGGTACACCGAAGCTGTCCTCGTTTTCGCGTGTTTCGCTTCGACGCTTTCTACCGCGCAGACTCCTAGCGCCACGCTACCGCGCGCGACCCCGGCAGACAGGCAGCGGTCACTTCACCCACAACTGCCCACAAACCCGCAGTGCGTGCAGTAATCACAGCCGTCCTTGCGGATCATGGCGTGGGCGCCGCATTCGGGGCATTTCTTGCCGGCCATGACGCCGGGCGCCACTGCGGCGGACGAATCGACGGCGGGTTCGTTCACCGGCAGTTCATCGGCGTCGAACAGATCGCCCTGCGCCGCCATCGCGCGGCGCGCGATGAGGCTTTCGATGGCGTAGCCGATGGCCGCCACTTCGCTGTCGTGCCAGCGCGGCACGTGCGTGCCGTCGGCTTTTTCGTAAGTGCCCAGGCGCACCGGGCCGCGGTCCCAGGTCACCTTGCGCATGTCGGACAGCGCGCGATCCAGAAAGCCGCCGCGTGCGGCCAGGCTCAGCATGCGCATGGTGGCGGTGATCCACTGCTGAGATTCGCCGCTTTGCCCCACGGGCATGAAGAATTCAATCGCGCGCTCGACCATGCCCTTGCCGTCGGCGGTGGGCACGGGCAGGAAGGTGACGATTAGGTACAGGCGCTGCTGGCCGTCGCTGGTCCAGTATTCGATCTTCTCGGCCACGGCGGGCAGGCCGCCGGCCGGGCGCTTTTCGATCACGCTGCGCATCGGGTCGTACACGGCAGACGGCATGGCCGGTGCACCGGCGGGCGGCTGCGGGGCGGCCGGCTCGTCTTTCTTGACGGGCGTGGTTTCGAGCACCGCGCCCAGGATGCTGTTGGGCCGGTAGGTGGCCAGGCCCTTCAGGCCCGCCGTCCACGCCTGGCGGTACAGGTCCTTGAAGTCCTCGTACGGATAGTCCTCGGGGATGTTGACGGTCTTGCTGATGCTGGTGTCCACGAAGGGCTGCACCGCCTGCATCATGGCGACGTGTTCCTGTGCCGTCATCTCCAGCGCGTTGACGAAGTATTCGGGCAGCTTGCCCGCGTCATCCGGCGTTACCGTGCTATCGATCAAGGAGCGGTACAGACGGAAGGCGTGGTCTTCGACGGTGTAGCTGCTCTTGCTGCCGTCGGCTTCGCGCTTGTTGCGCTTGTAGCCCCAGCTGAAGGCCGGCTCGATGCCGTTGGAGGCGTTGTCGGCAAAGGCCAGACTGACGGTGCCGGTGGGCGCAATCGACAGCAGGTGGCTGTTGCGGATGCCGTGCTGGCGAATGCCGGCCTGCAGGTCGTCCGGCAGACGGCTGGCAAAGGTGCCGGGCGCCAGGTAGCCGTCGGCGTTGAATTGGGGGAACGCGCCCTTTTCCTTGGCCAGCTCGACCGATGCGCGGTAGGCGGCGTCGCGCATGCGGCGCGCGATCTGCGTCGCCATGTCGCGGCCTTCGGCGCGGTCGTAGCGCAGCTTCAGCATCGTCAGCGTGTTGCCCAGCCCCGTGAAGCCGACACCGATGCGGCGCTTGGCCGCGCTTTCGGCGCGCTGCTGCTCCAGCGGCCAGAAGGTGACGTCCAGCACGTTGTCGAGCGCGCGCACCTGCGTGGCCACCACCTGCTCGAAACGCTCGAAGTCGAACGCCGGTTCGCCGCCCGCGCCGAACGGGTGCTGCACGAAGTTCGTCAGGATGATGGGGCCCAGGTCGCAGCAGCCGTAGGGGGGTAATGGCTGCTCGCCGCAGTTGTGCACGTACAACCCGTTGGCGTCGAAGGCGTGCACGTCGGCCACGGTGACGTCATACACGTCTTCGTAACCGTCAGGCGTCAAGCCTTCGACCGTGGCGACGAAGCGCTCACGGTTAAGACGGCGCTGGTAGCCGCTTAGCGCACGTTCGAGCGCCGCGGCCTTGGCGTCGTCGGCAAAGCCGACCCGCTCGGCGAACTCGGCCAGGTTGTCGCCACTGATCACCAGTTCATGCTGTGCAGCCACCACATAGAAAGCGTGACCCCCTTGGCCATCGGGCAGCATGCGTGATCCAGCAGGTCGCCGCTGATCGTAGATCGTGCTGACGATGCCGAGGCGCATCAGCATGCGCTGCACGGCCTGGAGGGTGGTCAGGTCGCTCTGCGCGAGGCGCACGCTGACACCCTTGCTCTGCGTGCCCTGCACCGAGCCGTCGCTATCGAACAGGCCGCGCAGCAGCCCGGCGTGAAACGCACCACTGGTGCGCTCCATGGATGGGGTCAGACCTTTGGCACCAGGCGCCATGCCGTGGTGCAAAGCCAGGTCTCGCAACGCCGCCGAGGCCAGTCGCACTTCGCCGCGGTCGGCCAGCGGGCGTTGCCAGCCCGAAAAGTCTGCTCGGTGGGGCAGTGTCTGAACGGCAGCCAACGCCGCCGCCATCACGCCAGTGTGCGCAGGCACAGGGCCGCCATTGGCAACGGCCTTGAAGCGCTCGTCCCACACCGACAGCACGGCTTTGTCGGTTTTCAGCACCCCGTCACCCACCAGCAGACCCAGCAGATAGCCTTCCGCTTCCGTTCCTGCGCCGTTCCAGCCGCCCATCGCGCGATGGTTGTGCAATACGACTTCGTCGCCGGGCCGCAGCTGCTGCGCCTGCACCCATTCCGTGCGCATGATGTAGCGCGTGCGCTTGGCCACGCGGCGAATCTTGTGATCGCAGGTCAGGCGCATGCTTTGGCCTTCGCTCGTGCGCAGTTCCAAGACCGGACGGTGGCCAGTCTTGAAGAAGCCCCGACTCAGCAGCGGATACGCCACCCCGTCCACCACGGCTTCAAATGGTTGGCCAATGAGATCGACCACCTGTGCAGGCCCTTGTGTCGTCATCACCCAGGCATCGGCAGTCACGCACGGGTTCGTCGCCTCGATCTTCTCGCAGTAGTTCAGGTTGTTGTCGCGCCCGATCTGGTCGAGGAACAGGATGCCCGGCTCGGCGAAGTCGTAGGTGGACTTCATGATGGTGTCCCACAGCTCGCGCGCGGGCAGCTTGCGGTACACCCACTGGCCGTCGGCGCGCTGGTAGCCGCCCTTGTCCAGCACTTTCTGGCCGGGCTTGGCCTTGTGCACCAGTTCCCAGTCGGCGCCTTCGGCCACGGCTTTCATGAAGGCGTCGCTGACGCCGACCGAGACGTTGAAGTTGTTCCAGCGCCCGGGCGTGCGCTTGGCAGTGATGAATTCGATGACGTCCGGGTGGTCGATGCGCAGCACGCCCATCTGCGCGCCACGCCGCGCGCCGGCGCTTTCGACCGTGGAGCAGCTCTGGTCGAACACGTTCATGTACGAACACGGGCCGCTGGCAATCGAATGCGTACCCTTCACGTCGGCGCCCTTGGGCCGGATGCGGCTGAAGTCGTAGCCGACGCCACCGCCGCGCCGCATGGTTTCGGCGGATTCGCGCAGGGCTTCGTAAATGCCGGGGTAGCCGTCGGCGTCAAAGCCCTGAATGGCGTCGCCCACCGGCTGCACAAAGCAGTTGATGAGCGTGGCCTGGATGTCGGTGCCGGCCGCGCTCATGATGCGGCCGGCGCCAATGGCGCCCGCCCTCAGGTTGGACAGGAACTTTTGTTCCCATTCGGCGCGCAGCTCGGGCTTTTCAACGCTGGCCAGGGCGCGCGCCACGCGGCCATAGAGCTGTTCCAGACTGGTTTCGCCGGGCTTGAAGTATTTTTCGGCCAGCACATCGCGGCTGATGGGCTGCACGTGCGCCGCTGGCTGGGCGGTTGGCAGGGAATCTCGTTTCATGGGTTCGCTCCGCAGTCGATGCTGCCGAGGTCCACACGCACGCGGCAGCCAATCCTCCATTCTTGCATCGGAGCGGGCTGATCTGGGTGCTTGCGTCTGTGATAGAGACCCCTGTTTGCTACTTAAACCATAGCTGCTTGCGCTGGATGCAAGAGCGGCCAAGCCGTATTTTCTTGTCCTAAAAATCGCGAATTGCGTTTAGTCGGCGCACCAGATCCCGCCCATCGGGCAACCCCACCGTGCGCAGCTGCGGTGGCCCGCCCGCGCGGGCGCGTGTGGGCGCCGCCAAGGGCCGGCCGCGTAGAATCAGGCCCTTCATCCCCATTTCAACAGCCTCTGGACAGATACCATGAACCGCTGCTCGAAATCCGCTATTACTTCATTTTTGATAGCTGCTGGCGCATGCTTGGCGCCCGCTGCGGCGCTGTTTTCCATCGACGCACAGGCGCAGCGGCTGTTTCCGCAGAAGGTCGAGCGCGGCAGCATCACCTTCACCGGCACGCACGACGTGGTGCTGAACGACAAGCGCGAACGCCTGGCGCCGGGGGCCATTGTGCGCACCGAGCGCAACACCATCGCGCTGACTGGCTCGCTGCGCGGCAAGACTTTTACCGCCAATTACCTGCGCGACCCGGCCCATCTGGTGCGCGAAGTCTGGCTGCTGACGCCGGCCGAGGCCGAGCGGCCGCTGCGCCCGCGTCTGGGCGTCACGGCCACGCCCGACACGCCGGCCGATCCGCTGATCTACCGCAACTGAAAGCCGCTTGGGCGCCACCCGGCCTGCCGCGCGGGCGCGGGACTCTTTTCACTCTTTCCCCCCGGAGACACGCCATGTCCCGCAAAGTTTTCATCAAGACCTTCGGCTGCCAGATGAACGAGTACGACTCGGACAAGATGGCCGACGTGCTGGGCGCCGCCCAGGGCTACGAGCCGACCGACGACCCCGAGGCGGCCGACCTGATCCTGTTCAACACCTGCTCGGTGCGCGAGAAGGCGCAGGAGAAAGTATTCAGCGACCTGGGCCGCGTAAAGCACCTCAAGAAGAAGGGCGTGCTGATCGGCGTCGGCGGCTGCGTGGCCAGCCAGGAGGGCGATGAAATCATCCGTCGCGCGCCCTACGTGGACGTGGTGTTCGGCCCGCAGACCTTGCACCGCCTGCCCGAGTTGCTGTCGCAGCGCGAGCAGCAGCAGCGCCCACAGGTCGACATCCGCTTTCCCGAAATCGAGAAGTTCGACCACCTGCCGCCGGCGCGCGTCGAGGGCGCCAGCGCCTTCGTCTCGATCATGGAGGGTTGCTCTAAATACTGTAGCTATTGCGTGGTGCCCTACACGCGCGGCGAGGAGTTTTCGCGCCCCTTCGACGACGTGCTGACCGAAGTTGCCGGGCTGGCCGATCAGGGCGTGAAAGAGGTGACGCTGCTGGGCCAGAACGTCAATGCCTACCGCGGCAAGATGGGCGACACCCACGAGATCGCCGACTTTGCCCTGCTGATCGAATACGTGGCCGAAATCCCCGGCATCGAGCGCATCCGCTACACCACCAGCCACCCCAACGAATTCACGCAGCGGTTGATCGACGTCTACGCCAAGGTGCCTCAACTGGTGAGCCACCTGCACCTGCCCGTTCAGCACGGCAGCGACCGCGTCCTGATGGCGATGAAGCGTGGCTATACCGCGATGGAATACAAGAGCATCATCCGCAAGCTGCGCGCCGTGCGGCCGGGCATCAGCTTGAGCAGCGACTTTATCGTCGGCTTTCCGGGCGAGTCCGAAGACGACTTCGGCAAGATGATGAAACTGATCGACGACGTGGGTTACGACGCGTCTTTCAGCTTCATCTTCAGCCCGCGCCCCGGCACGCCCGCCGCCAACCTGGCCGACGACACGCCGCACGACGTGAAGCTGAAGCGCCTGCAGCACCTCCAAGCCACCATCGAACAGAACGTGCGCGCCATCGGCGCCCGCCGCGTCGGCACCGTGCAGCGCATTCTGGTCGAAGGGCCGTCGCGCAAGAACCCGCAGGAGCTGATGGGCCGCACCGAATGCAACCGCATCGTCAACTTCGACGGCGGCCCCCACAGCGCGCGCCTGGTCGGCCACATGATCGACGTCACCATCACCGAGGCGCTGCCGCATTCGCTGCGCGGCGCGGTGGCGCAGCGCGCTGAGGCGGCGGCCTGACCCAGACCGTCACGGCCGGCTGACCGCCTTCTGCGCGATTACCCCTGCCCACTTGGATTGGGGGTGCATGCCATCCTGGCCACGCTCGGGAAAACGCTGGCGTCCAACGGCATGCGTCTTGCCGGAAAATGCCCGCAGCCCCCATCGCGAACAGGCAGCTTTGGCAAGTCGATCCATCACCTCCGGCCGCGCGGTCGCCTATCAGGACCTGCTCCTCAAGGTCACGCCACCGCGTGTGCCACGCAATCTGGTGCCGCGTGCGCGCCTGACGACGCAGGCTGATGCGCTGCGGGACGCGGCGATCCTGATGGTTCAGGCGCCAGCAGGGTTTGGCAAGACCTCCCTGCTGGCCCAGTGGCGCAAGGAAGTCCAGTCGATGGGCGTCGCCGTCGCCTGGTTATCTGCGCAGACACGCGATGACCCGCATCGCCTGGTGCAGTGCGTGGCCTTGGCGGTGCGCGTGGCGTCGGGGCGTGCCTCCTTCGGGCAGGCGGCCATCGAATTTGACGGCGACGACCCGCTTGAACACGTGACCGTCTTCATGGCCGAACTGGCGCAGTCAGCCCTGGACGTGGTGCTGATCGTGGACGAAGCCGAAAAGCTGCCCGCGGCATCGCGCGACACGCTGCTCTACCTGCTGCGCCAGGCGCCATCCAACCTGCGCACCGTGATCGCCGCGCGGCCCGAATGGCGCATCGATCTGGACGACTTGATCGCCTATGGCCAATGCGTGGTGGTCGATCCGGCGCTGATGCGCTTCGATCTGGACGAAACGCTGCAACTGGTGCAGGCGCGGGCGGGCGCGCGGGTCGACCGCAGCATCGCCGCGCGGCTGCATGCCTTGACGGAGGGGTGGGCGCTCGGGCTCCAGCTGGCGCTCAGCGTGGTGCTGCGCAGCGGCGATGCCAGCGCCGGGGTGACGGGCATGGCGCTGCTCGGCAGCGAAATGCAAGGCCAGCTTGTGGCCTTGCTGCTGGCCAACCTGGCCACGGAAGACCGCGATTTTCTGGTACGCATCGCCATCCTCGACCACCTGCATCCCGACCTGTGCCGCGTGGTGACCGACGACGCCGACGCGTCTGACCGCCTGGCGCGCTTGAGCCTGGAAACACCGGTCTTCGTCAGCGCAGAGGGCGGCGTGTGGCGGCGCATGCACGCGGTGGTGCGCGACGCGCTGCGCGAGCACTTCGGCACCCTGCCCGCCGAGCAGCGCCAGCACGCCCATGCGCGTGCGGCCGGCTGGCTGGCCGACCAAGGCTTTCTGGATGCGGCCGCACGGCATGCGCTGGCGGCGGGCCAGCACCAGGTGGCGTATGACCTGGCCGAGCGCAGTCTCTATGAATCGCTGATGCAGCGGGGCCGGCAAGGCGCCGTGCTGACCTGGCTGGAAGACATGCCGGCAGACGAACTGGACCGGCGCCCGCGCCTGTTGTTGGCGGTCGCGTGGACGCTGGCCTCGAGCGAGCGCCATGCCGAGGCAGAGCGCTATGTCCAGCGCATTCTCGCCCTGCCCGACGTGGGCGACGCGGTGCGGCGCGAGTGCGCATTGATTCTTAGCGGGGCGGCCGTGTTCGCGGACGACATGGATCGCTTCATCGCCCTGCATGAGCCCTGGGCCGACGCCGCGCCGGTGAAAGACAGCCTGCTTGCCCGGGTTTATGCCAACCGCATGGGCTACCGCGCGCTACTGGCAGGGCAGCCCGCGCAGGCCCGCCTGTTTCTGCAACAGACGCCACTGGAAGCACGCGCCGACGGCTACGCCTACATTGGCCGCTGGAGCGAGCTGATCACCGGCCTGAGCTACATCTGGGAGGGCCAGGTGCAGCAGGCGGCGCAGGTGCTCAAGCCCGCGCTGGCCAGCATCGAGGCGGAACTGGGGCGTCGCAACCGTTTCAGCTGCATGCTGGCGGCGCTGCTGGCGGCCACGGCCTGGGAAGGCGACCGGCCCGCCGAGGCGGCCGCGCTGCTGGCTGACCGGCTCGACATCCTGGAGCACAGCGGGCTTCCCGAGGCGCTGCTGCTGGCCTATCGGACGGCTGCGCGCGTGGCCCTGGCCGATGGCGCCGAGCACCGCGCGCTGGAACTGCTGGGCGCGCTGGACGCCACGGCGGCGGCGCGCAGCCTGCCCCGCCTGCGGATAGCCAGCCTGCTGGAGCAGGTGCGCCTGCACGCGCGCGCCTACCGCGCCCAGACCTGCCGAGACCTGTGCGCACAAATCGATGCGCTCATCCAGCAGGAAACCGGCATCGCCGGCGCGCCTGCGCGCGGCCCGGTGTGGCACCGAAGCGTGCAGGCGCTGCGTGACCAGGCGCAAGGGTATGCGGCCATTGCAGCCAAACAATGGCGCGAAGCGCTGGCGCCACTGGCGCGCGCCGATGAATACGCGCGAGAAGTCAAGCTCGGCCGCCTGCACATCGAATTACTGGGCTTGCGCGCCTTCGCACTGGCGCGCTGCGGCCAAGATTCAGAACACCTGGTGCGCGAAGCGTTCGACCTGGCTTCCACCTACGGCCTGCGCCGCGTGCTGACCGACGCGCACCCCGACCTGGCCGCCTGGATGGCCACCTTGTCGGACGAGCGCACGCAACAACCGGTGTCTTTGCATGCGGAAACAGCGCCGCCGCGGCCCGCCCCGGTGGCCGCCGCGCAGCAAGGCGGCGTGCTGACCCCGAAGGAGCGCGAAGTGCTGCTGCTGCTGGCGCGCAACCTGTCGAACAAGGAAATCGGCCGCGCCATGGACGTGGGCGAAACCACCATCAAGTGGCACGTGAAGAACCTGTTCTTCAAGCTGGATGCCGGTACGCGCAAACAGGTGGTGCAACGGGCGCGGATTCTGGGCCTGATCGACTCGCCCGCCTGACAGCGCCGGGCTGCGCAGCCCTTCCGCCCCACCCCTCCTTCAAGTAGGGGGCGCGGCTGCCCGGTCAGGGCTAATCTACGTCATCAATGAGTGCATGGCCCATTTCCAGGGCTGCACAAGAAGGAGACGAAAGATGAGCACCGCCACTGCCCAACCGGCTGCAAAGGCACCCGCCGTATTGACGCGCGGCATTCAGGTCCACCCCGTCACATGCGCCATTGGCGCCGAATTGCGCAACGTGAACCTGGGCGACGCTTCGCGCGACGCAGGCCTGGCCGACGAGATCCGTGCGCTGCTGGTGCAATACGGCGTGCTGTTCTTCCGGGGCCAGAACATCCAGCGGTCCGAGCACGTCGGCTTCGCGCGCCACTTCGGCGAACTGGAGGATCACCCCGTGGTGGGCAGTGACCCCGACCACCCTGGCCTCGTGCTCGTCTACCGCAGCGCGCAAAGCCCGGCCGAGCGCTATGAAAACAGCTGGCATGCCGATGCCACCTGGCGCGAAAAGCCGCCCATGGCGTGTGTGCTGCGCTGCATCGAGCGGCCAGAAGTGGGCGGCGACACGATGTGGGCCAACATGCGCCTGGCTTACGAAAAGCTGCCGCAGCACATCAAGGACCAGATCGCCCACCTGCGCGCGCGCCACAGCATCGAAGCCAGCTTTGGCGCGGCGATGCCGATCGAGAAACGCCTGGCGCTGAAGGCGCAATTTCCCGACGCCGAGCATCCGGTGGTGCGCACGCACCCGGAATCCGGCGAAAAAATCCTTTTCGTCAACGGTTTCACCACGCATTTCACGAACTTCCATACCGCAGCCCACGTGCGCTACGGCCAGGACTACAGCCCCGGTGCGTCCAGCCTGCTCGCTTACCTGATCAGCCAGGCGCAAATTCCCGAATACCAGGTGCGCTGGCGCTGGCAGCCGAACGACGTGGCCATGTGGGACAACCGTTCGGTGCAGCACTACGCCGTCATGGACTATCCACCCTGCACCCGCAAGATGGAGCGCGCCGCCATCATGGGCGACGCCCCGTTCTGACGCGACACGCAAGCGACTGCCCGCAAGCTGAGTCACCCCTTCGTTTCACCCTTTTCCTGAGGTCGAAGTCATGAACTTTCTCGACGGTGCCCTTTACCCCGAAAACCAGCCACCCCTGATCATCACCGCCGCGCCCTACGCGCCGGCCTGGGTGCCTTCCGATTTTCCCGAAGACATTCCGGTGACGATGGAGGAGCAGATCCAGAAAGCCGTGGACTGCTACAACGCCGGCGCGACCGTGCTGCACCTGCACGTGCGCGAACTGGACGGCAAGGGGAGCAAGCGCCTGTCCAAGTTCAACGAGCTGATTGCCGGCGTGCGCAAGGCGGTGCCCGAGATGATCATCCAGGTCGGCGGCTCGATCAGCTTCGCGCCCGAAACGGAAGGCGCGGCCGCCAAATGGCTGAGCGACGACACGCGCCACATGCTGGCCGAACTGGAGCCCAAGCCGGACCAGGTCACGGTCACCATCAACACCTCGCAGATGAACGTGGTCGAGCATTGGGAAGACGCGGACATCAAGGGCACGTCGATGGAAGACCCCGAGGTCTACCACGCCTACAAGGAAATGACGGTGCCGGCGCAACCGGGCTGGGCGGAGGAGCACATCCGCCGGCTCAATGCGGCAGGCATCCAGAGCGCCTTCCAGTGCTACAACATCAATAGCTTCGAGTCGGTCGAGCGCCTGATGCGGCGCGGCATCTACAAGGGGCCGCTGGTGATGAACTGGGTCGCCATCGGTGGCGGCATGGACGCGCCCAACATCTACAACCTGGCCAACTTTGTGCGCGCTACGCCCGACGGCGCCGTGCTGACGGTGGAAAGCTCGATGCGCAACGTGCTGCCGATCAACATGATGGGCATCGCCATGGGCCTGCACGTGCGCTGCGGCATCGAAGACAACCTGTGGAACCAGTCGCGCACCGAGCGGATGAGTACGGTGGAGCAGATCGAGCAACTGGTGCGCATCTCGCGCGAGTTCGGCCGCCCCATCGCCACCGCCAAGCAGGCGCGCGAGATCTGCCGCATCGGCGTCTTCTACGACACGGTCGAGGAATCCTTGTTGGCCAACGGCTTCGCACCCAACCGCAACGGCGGTCAGCAAGGTTTTCTGCGCAAGGCGGCTTGAGTCACCGCCCGCGCGACAGTCTTTCGCTCGTTTTCTTCCTTTCGTCCTGAGGGGCGCGTGCCGCGCGCCCGCTCTGGGTTTTAGCCTGTTCCACCCTTCTGGCAGTTCGGCCATTCCAAGCACATGACACACGTTTCACGTTTTGCTTCGCTCGCCTTGGCCGCCGCCGCGGCGTTGGCCTCTTCGGCCAGTTTCGCGTTCGGCGACAAGCCGGTCAAACTCATCGTGCCTGCCCCGGCCGGCGGCACCATGGACGCCACCGCACGCATCATCAGCGACCTGCTGGCGCAGGAAATCAAGCAGCCCGTGGTGGTCGAAAACAAGCCGGGCGCGGGCGGCGCGATTGCCGTGAAATACATGCTGTCGCAGCCCGCCGACGGTCAGGCCCTGATGGTGACGGCCAGCAACATCCTGACCGAGATCCCGCACGTGCTCAAGGGCGGCTTCGATCCCCTCAAGGACGTCAAGCCGGTGGCGCTCATGTCGCAGTCCACCATGGTGCTGATCGCCGCGCCGCAGTTTCCGGCCAAGGACTTCAAGGAAGCGGTGGCCTACGTCAAGTCGCACCCGCGCCAGGTTTCGTACGCCTCGTATGGGCCGGGCACCAGTTCGCAATATGCCGGCGCCATCCTCAACCAGAAGGCGGGGCTTGATCTGCAGCATGTGGCGTTTCTAGGATCGGCGCCTGCACTGGCGCAAGTGATGGGCGGGCAGATTCCCCTGATGTTCGACGGCGCGGTGACGTCCAGACCCCTTGTGAACTCGGGTCGCGTGAAGCTGCTGGGCGTCGCCTACAAGACGCGCCTGCCCGACTACCCCAACACGCCGACGCTGACCGAACTGGGTTACCCGGACATCAACTTCAGCAACTGGGTCGGCGTGATCGCCTCGTCCAGGCTGCCTGCGCCGGTGGCCACGCAGATCCATGAGGTGTTGCAGAAGATCGCCGCCACCCAGACGTTCCGGGACCGCGCGGCCACCGCGGGGTTCGACCCCATCGCGCCGCGCTCTCTAGAGCAGGCGGCGCGCGAAGTGCGCGAGGAATACGCACGCAATGCCGAGATCGTGAAGGCCTACGGCATCAAGTTGGATTGAAAACAGCACACAGCGCCGAACGGCGAAAGGAAAGCATCGTGGTCAAGGCAGTACGTTTCAACGAAATCGGTGGTCCCGAGGTATTGCAGTTCGTGGACGTCGAGGTGGGCGATCCCGGTCCGGGCCAGGCGCGTGTGCGCCACACCTACATCGCCGTCAACTTCATCGACACCTACTTCCGCACGGGTCGTTACCCGCTGGAGTTGCCCAACGGGCTGGGTTCTGACGCCGTGGGCGTGGTCGAGGCCGTGGGGCCGGGGGTGTCCGACATCAAGGTCGGTGACCGCGTGGGCTACCTGATCGGTCCGCAGGGCGCTTATTCGCAGGTGCGTGTGATGCCGGCCGAGGTGCTGATTCCGCTGCCCGATGGCATCTCCGACAGCACCGCCGCCACGCTGATGATGAAGGGCATGACGGCGCAGTACCTGTTCCGCCAGGTCTATCCGCTCAAGGGCGGCGAAACCATCCTGTACCACGCTGCGGCTGGCGGTGTCGGCCTGATCGCCTGCCAGTGGGCGCGCGCCATGGGCGTAACCATGATCGGCACCGTCAGCACCGACGAGAAAGCCGCCGTGGCCAAGGCCAACGGCTGCACCCACACCATCGTCACCTCGCGCGAGAACATCGCCGAGCGCGTGCGCGAGTTGACCGGCGGCAAGGGCGTGCCGGTGGTGTACGACTCGGTCGGCAAGGACACGCTGATGGCCTCGCTCGACAGTCTGCAGCCGCGCGGCTCGCTGATCAGCAACGGTACTTCGTCCGGCTCGGTGGTGGTGGATTCGCAGTTGCTGGCCGTCAAGGGTTCCATCTGGATGACGCGCCCGGCGATGATGCATTACATCCAGCCGCGCGGACACATGCTCTCGATGGCCAAGGAACTGTTCGACCACGTGCTGGCCGGACGCATCGTCAGCGAGCCGCAGCAGACCTTTGCCCTGGCCGACGCGGCCGAAGCCCACAAGATGCTGGAGTCGCGCAAGACGACCGGGGCCACGGTTCTGATCCCTTGACCGATTGATCATGCAGCCGGCGGCACCGACCCCTTCTTTAGTCGCCGGCCTGCCGACGCGCCTGCGCACGCTTTTTCCCGGCGTGCTGGCGTGCGCGGTGGTCGCGGCATCGGCCACCTTCCTGTCGCACCACTACGGCGCGCCGGTGATGCTGTTCGCGCTCATCCTCGGCATCGCGATGAACTTCCTCTCGATGGAAGGTGTTTGCAAGCCGGGCATCGAGTTCACCGCGCGGCATGTGCTGCGCTGGGGCGTGGCGCTGTTGGGCTTGCGCATCACCGCCTCGCAGGTGGTGGGGTTGGGCTGGGAGCCCGTGGTGGTGGTGGCCGTATGCCTCGTGCTGACCATCGGCGTGTCGATGGTCGTGGCAAGGTGGTTGGGCTTCAACGTGCTGTTCGGGCTGCTGAGCGGCGGGGCGACCGCCATCTGCGGCGCATCGGCCGCGCTGGCGCTGTCGGCGGCGCTGCCTTCGCACCCGCTGAAAGAGCGCGCCACGCTGTTCACCGTGGTGGGCGTTTCTGCACTGTCCACGCTGACCATGATCTTCTACCCCATGCTGGCCACGTGGCTGGGCATGGACGCCCACGCGGCGGGCGTGTTTCTGGGCGCCACCATCCACGACGTGGCACAGGTGGTGGGCGCGGGCTACGGCATGTCGCAGGCCACGGGCGATACCGCCACGCTGGTCAAGCTGATGCGCGTGGCGGCCCTGCTGCCGGTGATCCTGTTCGCGGTGATGTACACGCGCGCCACCGACACGGCCGACGTCGGCGGCGCCCGCCCGCCTTTGCTGCCCTGGTTCGCGGTGGCCTTTGCTGTGCTCGTGGTCATCAACAGCACCGGCTGGCTGCCGGCCGCCGTCTCCAGCACCGGCAGCGACGTGTCGCGCTGGTTTCTGGTGGCCGCCATGGCCGGCATCGGCATGAAGACGCAGTTGCGCGATTTGATCGACGTGGGCCTCAAGCCGGTGGTGTTCATGGTCGGCGAGACGGTGTTCATCGCCGCGCTCGCCATCGGGATGTTGCGCTGGCTGGCTTGACGTTTTTCGCTTTTTGATATTCAGGAGACTCCCCATGAACGGATTGATGATGGATCGGCCGCTGCTGATCTCCAGCCTGCTCGTGCACGCCGAAGGCCAGCATGGCGAACGCGAAATCGTCTCGCGCCGCGTCGAAGGCGACATTCACCGCATGACCTACAAGGATCTCGGCCGGCGCGCACGCCAACTGGCGCGCGCCGTCGCGGCCCTGGGCGTCAAGCCGGGCGACCGCGTCGGCACGCTGGCCTGGAACGGCCACCGTCACCTGGAGCTGTACTACGCCGTGTCCGGCTCGGGCGCCGTGCTGCACACGCTCAACCCGCGCCTGCACCCCGACCAGCTGACCTGGATCGCCGACCACGCCGAAGACCAGGTGCTGTTCTTCGACCGCACCTTCCTGCCGCTGATCGAGGCCATTGCCTCGCGCGTGAAGACGGTGCGCCACTTCGTCGCCATGACGGACCGCGCGCACATGCCACAGACGACCCAGATCCCCAACCTGCTGTGCTACGAAGACCTGGTGGCGGCCCAGCCCGACGACTTCGCCTGGCCCGAGTTCGATGAGCGCACGGCCTCGTCGCTCTGCTACACCTCGGGCACCACGGGCAACCCCAAGGGCGTGCTCTACAGCCACCGCTCGACGTTGCTGCACACCTTCGCCGCCGCACTGCACGACGCGCTTGACGTGTCGTCGGCCGACACCATCCTGCCCGTCGTGCCCATGTTCCACGTCAACGCCTGGGGCCTGCCCTATGTCGCGTGTATGGTGGGCGCCAAGCTGGTGTTTCCCGGCCCGGCGCTCGACGGCAAGTCGCTGCACGACTTGTTCGAGGCCGAAGGCGTCACCGTCTCGGCCGGCGTGCCCACGGTGTGGCAGGGCCTGCTGACGCACGTCGAGGGCAAGCAGCTCAAGTTCTCCACCATGCGCCGCACCATCATTGGCGGCTCGGCCTGCCCGCCGGCCATGATGGACGCCTTCCAGCAGCGCCACGACGTCAAGGTGCTGCACGCCTGGGGCATGACCGAAACCAGCCCCGTGGGCACCACCGCCGCGCTCAAGCCCGTACACGCCAGCCTCAGCGCCGACCAGCGCCGCGCTTTGCAGCTCAAGCAAGGGCGCACTGTCTTCGGCGTCGAGATGAAGATCGTCGACGTCAACGGCCAGCCGCTGCCGCACGACGGCAAGACCTCGGGCGAACTCATGGTGCGCGGCCCCTGGATCGCCTCGGGCTACTTCAAGGGCGAGGCGCAGGGCGCGCTGGTGGACGGCTGGTTCCCGACCGGCGACGTCGCCACCATCGACGCCGACGGCTTCATGAACATCACCGACCGCAGCAAGGATGTCATCAAGTCGGGTGGCGAATGGATCGGCTCCATCGACCTGGAGAACATCGCCATGGCGCACCCGGCGGTCGCCATGGCCGCCTGCATCGCGGCGCGCCACCCCAAGTGGGACGAGCGGCCGCTGCTGGTGGTCGTCAAGAAGCCCGGGGCCGAGTTGACGCGCGATGAAATGATCCAGTTCTACGACGGCAAGATCGCCCGCTGGTGGACGCCCGACGACGTCATCTTCGTCGACAGCATCCCGCTGGGCGCGACCGGCAAGATGCAAAAGAGCCTGCTGCGCGACGCTTACCAGGACCACCTGATCGCATCCGACAAGGTCCCATCATCGAAGGAAGCCGCATGAGCAAGGTCATCATCACCTGCGCGGTAACGGGCGCGATCCACACGCCGTCGATGTCGCCCTATCTGCCGGTCACGCCCGAAGAAATCATCGAAGCCTCGGTGGGCGCGGCCGAAGCGGGCGCGGCCATCATCCACCTGCACGCGCGCGACCCCGTGGACGGCAGGCCCGACCAGTCGCCCGAGGCCTTCGGGCGCTTTCTGCCGCAGATCAAGGCCCGCACTAACGCGGTCCTGAATCTGACCACCGGCGGCTCGCCCTTCATGGGCATCGAAGAGCGCATCCAGCCCGCGGCACGCTTTGCACCCGAAGTGGCATCGCTCAACGTCGGCTCCATGAACTTCGCGCTGTTTCCCATGCTGGAGCGCTTCAAGGAGTTCAAGCACGCCTGGGAACGCGATGCGCTGGAAGGCAGCCGCGACCTGGTGTTCCGCAACTCGTTCAAGGAAATCGAATACGCGATGGCCCAGTGCGCCAGCACCGACACGCGCTTCGAGTTCGAGTGCTACGACACCTCAGGCCTTTACAACCTGGCGCACTTCGTCGACCGTGGCCTGGTCAAGCCGCCGTTTTTCGTGCAGACCGTGTTCGGCATCCTGGGCGGCATAGGCACCCACCCCGACGACGTGGCGCACATGAAGCGCACGGCCGATCGCCTATTTGGCAAGGACTACCGCTGGTCGGCCTTTGGCGCCGGCCGGCACCAGTTGAGCCTGGCCGCCATGACCGCCAGCATGGGCGGCCACGTGCGCGTGGGCCTGGAAGACAGCCTGTGGCTGGGGCGCGGCAAGCTGGCCGAGAGCAATGCGGCGCAGGTGACGCGGGTGCGCCAGATCATCGAAGGCCTGGGCCTGGAGATCGCCACGCCGGCCGAGGCGCGCGAGATCCTGCAGCTCAAGGGCGCGGACAAGGTCAGGTTCTGACACACGGACCCCCGTGCGATCTGGGCGTTGATCCACGGCACTGCGCGCGCTTCGGAGACGAAGCGCTATGCCCCAAATCAGCAAGCGGACGCCCCAACAATGCAAGTGCGATCTAGCGCCCCTCCTGATACTGGTCCGTGGATATAGCCTGTGCCAGCCTGGGGCTGCGGATCAGCTCGTCGGGACCGCGGGCCCCGCCGACGGGGGGTGGATGAAGCATCTCGAGTCATTCCGCCCCGCGCACTTCAACACCGGTCAGGCGTCAACCGCCTCAAAGTCGGCCGCCACGGCAGCCGCGTCGGCCTCATACGTGCGCGACGCCCGCCAGTAGAAAAATGCCGACAAGAAACCGGCCACCGGAATCACCGCCATCGCGGTCTTCAGGCTCCACGCGTCCGACATGATGCCGGTGATGAATGGTCCCACTGCCAGGCCGAACAGGTTGATGGCAAAAGCATGTACTGCCCCACCTGTCGAGCGCAGTCCGGGGTGCGTAACGTCCAGCACCGCACTGACCGACACGCCCACGGTACAGGTCATCATGAAGCCGCCCAGCAGGATCAGCGGGAACTGCACGGCAGGCGGCAGCGAGACGGCAAAGGCAAAAATGAACAAGGACGCCGTGGCGGTGGTGGTGCCGACCAGCAGCAGCAGCTTGTTGGCGCCGCGTCGGCGCGCCAGTCGATCGGCCACGCCGCCCCAGAGCACGGCACCCAGCGCACCGCACAGCACCAGCACGCCGGCGTATTTGGCCGCCGTCGCCACCGACATGCCGTGGTACCGATTCAGGTAGCTCGGCACCCAGGACCACATGGTGGACACCACGATGAGCTGAAACGACCCCGCGATGCACACCAGAAGCATGGTCTTGCCCCGGCTCAAGGTGCTCAGCATGCGAAACACATAGGCCTTGGTGTCCGCGCTCTTGATAGCCGGCTTCATTTTCACGATGACGTTCTTGTAGTCGGGCACCAGCAGGAACAGCAGCGCCATCACGAGTCCGGGAAAGCCGACGGCGCCAGACGCCGCGCGCCAGCCCCAGTGCTCGGCAATGATGCCGCCCAACACCACGCCCAGCACGGCCCCGACCGAACTGGCGGCAAAGAACGCGCCAAGCAAAGTGGCATGCAGGCGCTTGGGAAACAGTGCATTGATGAGCGCCGCGCCCACCGAGCCATAACCCGTCTCGCCCAGGCCCACCACCGCGCGGGCCGCGAACAGTTGCCCATAGCTGCGGGCGAACATGCACGAAATGGTGGCCAGGCTCCAGACCGTGGCCATGACGAAGATGCTCTTGACCCGGCCGAAGCGGTCCGCCAGCAGCGCGACTGGAATGCTGCCCACGGCCACCACGACGGAGATGACGGACACCAGCGCACCGAGTTGCTTGTCCGACAAGCCCCACTCCTGCTTCAAGTGCGGGAACAGGGACACAATGATCTGCCGGTCCACATAGTCGGACATCATCAGCAGAAAGATCATGGCGAACGCGAACCAGGCGCGTGGCCGGCTCACCTGGCTGTCAAAGCGCGTCCTGGTGTCTGCGGACGAGTCGGCCGTGATCATTTTTGCCTCTTGATTTAGTGGTAGCGCCGCTGAGCAAACGCCGGTGATGCGAAGCGGTCAGCTTCCGCTGGCCACTCGTCGCGGCGTGGCCGCCACCGCGCGCGCCATCGCCTGAAGCAGGTCAGTCGCCGGCACCGCGCCGGTCAATGCCTGCTGGCTGTTGAAGACGAAATGCGGCACCCCATTGGCCGGCGCGTGGGCCGGATGCAGCGGCGCCGACCACGGTGCGAGGTCTGTGGGGACACCTGCTGCCTGCGCCAGTTGGTGCAAGACATCGGGCCGGCCGATGTTGAGGTTCTGCACGAAGAAGGCGGCGTAGATCGACTCCACCAGTTCGAACATCTGATCCGTCGTCAGCAGCGCCTGCGCGCTGTTGATCAACTCGCACGCTCCGCGCGAGTTCGGGAAGGTGGTGATGGCGTCGAAGTCGATCTGCAGCCCCACCGTCCTGGCCAACGCGTTGACCTGCGCACGCCGGGCGGCCACCGCCTCCGCACTGCCCAGGCGCGCCAGATAGAACGCCTGAAAGTCAACACCTTGATCGGGAATCTGGGGCAGCAGCGACTCGGCGTGCCACGCCAGCCGTATCGCCACCGTGGGAAGGAGTTTGTGCAAATCCTGGATCGCCCTGCGCAGGTTGCGCGTGCCGATCCAGCACCAAGGGCAGGCGACGTCCAGATGAAAGGCGATATGCAATCGCGGCGCTGCGGCGCTATCTCCGGTCATGGCAGCCGTCAGATCAGTTGTTGCAGCAGCGGCTTGGCGCCTGGCCACGGCCCGAAGCCGGCCGCCGGATTGAGGTGGCCCACCTCGCCGAGATCGACCAGGCGCGAACCCCAGGCCACCGCCATCTGCCGCGCCTTTTCGAAGCGCGCGAGCGGGTCGTTGCGGCTGGCGGCCAGGATGGACGGGAATGGCAACGGGGCAATGGGAATGGGCGCCCAGCCGCGGCTGCTGAGTTGCTCCAGCGTGGGGTAGCCCGCCGGCATGGGCTCTTCCACATCGGCCGGCGCCGCCAGCAAGGCGCCATGGATCGGGCGCTGGTAGCGCTGCGCCCAGTGCACCGTGATCATGACCCCCGCACTGTGCGCGACGATGATCACCGGGCCTTCGATGGCTGCCAGCGTGTCGTTCAGCGCCTCGACGCGCGCGGCGCAACTGAGCTTGTTTTCTTTCAGGGGCTCCACGCATGCCGCGCGCGGAAGCTCTGTTTGCAGATGGGTTTGCCAATGCTCCGGCACGTGCTCGCGCAAGCCGGGAACCATCAGAAAGGTGATGTCTTCGGAAAATAGCATGGAACCCTCACATGGCGGTCTTGCCGCCATTGACGGCCAGAATGTGGCCCGTGATGCAAGGCGCCTGCGCGGAGGCCAGTAAACGGTCCCTCCGAATCGGCGGTGTTTCTCCAAGCCCTGTCGGCGTTCAGCCGTCAGAAGGTGTGGCGAACGCCGAGCATCCAGGCGCTGACGTTGCGATCAGCGGCCACGGGTGTCCCATAGACGGGGCTCAAGCTCATGTTGGCGCCCTTGTTCCTGATGGTGGCGGCCTGCGCGTACAACACGGTACGCTTGGACAAGAGGTAGTCCAGCCCGACGGCGAGCTGCGTCGCACTGTGCCCGGCGTTGGTGTCGTCCTTGAGACGGTAGTAGCCGCTCGTGAAATTCAGGTTCGGACGAATCTGCCACCCGGCGCCCAGGGTGTACATGTCCATGCTTGCCGCACCTCCGGGCATGACCGCGCGCGCAGGGTTGCGTGCCTTGTAGTAAGCCCCGCTGACCGTGAACGCATCCCACTTGTACAGCGCACCCAACGACATCAGGCGGTTGGTGTTGGCCGTCGGGCTGAAGCCGGCCGCTGTCGCGGCGCTGCTGCCCGCTGCTGCGCTGCCAGTGGCGCCGGTATAGAGCGCGGTGGCGACGGGCAGGTTGTTGCCATAGCCGTTGTAATAGAACGCCGACAGGCGCAGCCCCCCCGACGCATACAGAAGTGCCGCGGTCTGCTGCGAGTTGGCCTTGCCGAACCCGGTCGATTCACCGGCTGCGTAAGCCAGGTGCGCGGTGAAGTTGTTCCAGGTGGGGGTCGTGTAGACAATGGCACTGTCGTTGTAGACCGTGCCGAACGCCACGTTGGAGTTGTTGCCGATGAACGCGCCACTGGCGCTGTTCATGCCCACCAGCGCCGTCAGCGCACTGCCGAAATAGCGCGCCTGCCTGACATCGGTGCTCGCCATGGCGAACATCATGGGTGACATTTGCCGGCCCAGTTTCACCTCGCCGAACGGCCCCGAAAAGCCGACCGTCGCCATCTGGTTGAAGGTGGACTGGCCCGAGCTGCTGTTGGGGCCGCCCGCCGCGCCCGCGGCCGTGTTGATGTTGCCCTGGAACTGAAAAGTGGCCCCGTAACCGCCCCCCAAGTCCTCTTTGCCGCGCACGCCCCAGTTGCTGGCCCCGATGCCGCCGTCCTTGTACATGTTGGTGCGGCCGGTCGCGTTGAGCGACGGGATGTACCCTGGCTTGCCGGTGGCGGTGTTTGAAATGCTCAGCACACCGGCATCGGCGGTGCCGTACAGGGTCACGCTTGATTGAGCGCACACGGAACCGGCGGCGCCCATCGCGCCCAGCATCACGATTTTCGACAGTCTTGTCATCACAGGTCTCCTCAGGATTTCTTGTGGGGCGATCTCATCGCGCGGCACGATGGCCAACGTCAGCGCGCCACCCCAGTCACGGGTGGTTCGACGTTCGCCCAACCGCACCGGCCTCCAACCGCATCAGCAGTCAGGAAGAATAGGTGGCCACAACCGGCGATTCCCCCTCCTCAAAGGAGGGGCCTGGTCAACGACTGGACCTGCGTCTGCGTGTGTTTGGAGCCCGGGCGTCAACATGGGTCCGATAGCCCGATGGAGTCGGGCCAGTTGACGTACGCGACGCAGCGTGTCGAAACGCCTCATCACCTGTTCATGGCCTTGTTCCTGCAGCGGATGGGCACCGAGATGCTTCACGTGCCGTACAAAGGCACCGCGGGCGCCGTCACCGATCTCTGGCGGGGCGCATCGACTACATGTTCCTGCCCGTGCACGTGGCGCTTCAGCACATAAAGAAGGCAAGCTGCGCGCGGTCGCCACCGGCAGCGCCAAGAGGCTGCCCCAATTGGCCGATGTGCCCACCCTGGCCGAAGTCGGCGTGACCGCCGATAACCTCGACATGCGGTGGCGTCTTGGCGCCCACGGGCACGCCGCCTGAGGTCGTCTCTCGCCTCAACCAGGTGATCAATCAGATCCTGAAGCGCGAGGACGTCGCCAAGGCCTTCGAGTCCCAAGGCATGGTGCCCGCCACGTCCACCCCCACCGAGTTCGGCCGCCTGGTCGCCAAGGACGAACAGCGCTGGGCGGATGTGGTGAAGAAGAGCAATATCACCGCCGAATAGCCGGACGGGGGCGTGTGGGACGGCCGCCCGTGGCGCTCATCCGCCCCTCCACCTGGCCGCTGGACTCATGCATCGCGTGGCCCCGACGGGTCGTGTTCGCGCTTGCGGCGACAGGCCTCAGAAGCGCTCAGAGCACAACTCTTGTTGGCCTGCGCGGAATGGCGCCAACCTTCCGGCCCCTCACTCCACCGTCACACTCTTCGCCAGGTTCCGCGGCTTGTCCACATCCGTCCCACGCGCCACCGCCGTGTGATAGGCCAGCAGTTGCAGCGGCACGGTGTGCAGGATGGGCGAAAGCGGGCCGTAGTGTTCAGGCATGCGGATGACGTGCAGGCCGTCGCCGGTGTCGATGCGGGTGTCGGCGTCGGCCAGGGCGTACAGCACGCCGCCGCGGGCGCGCACTTCCTGCATGTTGCTCTTGAGCTTTTCCAGCAGCGCGTCGTTGGGCGCCACGGTGACCACCGGCATGCTGCTGGTGACCAGCGCCAGCGGGCCGTGCTTGAGTTCGCCAGCGGCGTAGGCCTCGGCGTGGATGTAGGTGATTTCCTTGAGCTTGAGCGCGCCTTCCTGCGCCACGGGGTAGTGCAGGCCACGGCCCAGGAACAGCGCGTTTTCCTTGGCGGCAAACTGCTCGGCCCAGGTGATGATCTGCGGCTCCAGCGCCAGCACGCCCTGCAAGGCGGCGGGCAGGTGGCGCAGCGCCTTCAGGTGGGCGGCTTCCTGCTCGGGCGTGGTCAGGCCGCGCGCCTGCGCCAGCGCCAGCGTCAGCAGAAACAGCCCGACCAGTTGCGTGGTGAAGGCCTTGGTGCTGGCCACGCCGATCTCGGCGCCGGCGCGGGTCAGAAACGCCAGCTTGCATTCGCGCACCATGGCGCTGGTGGGCACGTTGCACACCGTCAGCGTGTGGCGCATGCCCAGTTGCTGCGCGTGGCGCAGCGCGGCCAGCGTGTCGGCGGTTTCGCCCGACTGGCTGATGGTGACGACCAGCGTGTCGGCCGAGGGCACCGATTCGCGATAACGATACTCGCTGGCGATCTCCACCTGCGTCGGGATGCGGGCGATGGCTTCCAGCCAGTACTTGGCCACGCAGCCGGCGTAGTAGCTGGTGCCGCAGGCCAGGATCAGCACCTGCCGCACGGCGCCGAAGGTGGCGTGCGCGCCATCGCCCGGCGCGTGGTGCTGCGCCGCCTCGAACAGTTCGGGCACGATGGCCTCGATGCCTTCCAGCGTGTCGGCCACGGCGCGCGGTTGCTCGAAGATTTCCTTCTGCATGTAGTGGCGGTACGGCCCCAGTTCGGCCGCGCCGCTCATGGCCTGCACAGTGCGCACGGGGCGCTGCGCGCGCTGGCCGGCGCGGTCCGTGATCCAGTACTTGCCCAGTTGCACGTCGACGACGTCGCCCTCTTCCAGGTAGACGATCTGGTCGGTCACGCCGGCCAGCGCCATGGCGTCGCTGGCCAGAAACATCTCCTTGCCGTCGGTGCCCACGCCCAGCACCAGCGGCGAGCCTTCGCGCGCACCCACCAGCCGCTGCGGCTCGTCGCGGTGCAGCACGGCGATCGAATAGCTGCCGCGCAGGCGCTGCGTGGCGGCCTGCACCGCGGCCAGCAGGTCGCCTTCGTACAGGCTGTCGATCAGGTGGACGATGGTTTCGGTATCGGTCTGGCTGCTGAAGACATAGCCCCGCGCCTGCAGTTCGGCGCGCAGTTCGTCATGGTTCTCGATGATGCCGTTGTGCACCAGCGTCAGGCGGTCGGGCCGGTCTTCGCCGCGCGGGTAGGGGCCGCGGCTGACGTGCGGGTGCGCGTTGTCGATGGCGGGCGCGCCGTGCGTGGCCCAGCGCGTGTGGGCGATGCCGGTCAGCCCCTGCAGTTGCTCGGCCTCGCATTCGGCCGTCAGGTCGGCCACGCGCGAAATGCCGCGCAGCCGCCGCAACTCGCCCGCGCCGCGCCCCGGGCCGGCCGCATGCACGGCCACGCCGCACGAGTCGTAGCCGCGGTATTCCAGCCGTTGCAGGCCCTGGATGAGGATGGGAACGATGTTGCGCGTGGAAACCGCGCCGACGATGCCGCACATGGTGACGGGGCCTTTCTGGCAAGGGAGGGCCGGCCAAGCCGGACATGTTGGGATGCTAACGACGATGCAGAAAAATTAGCATTCAAATTTCATCAGCAGATGGAATAATTATTCAACTACTGGATCATCAGAAATAATTGATCTAATTAGGATAAATTATGGAATTAGATTCCACCGACTGGGCACTGCTGGGCGCGCTGCAAGCCGACGCCAGCCCCAGCAACCAGGCGCTGGCGCAGGCGCTCGGCATCTCGCCGCCCACCGCCCTGCGGCGCACCCGCCGTCTGCGCGACGCCGGGCTGATCGCCCGCCAGGTGGCCCTGCTGGATGAAGACAAGATCGCCGCGCTGCAGGGCCACGGCCTGACCGCCATTGCCGAGGTGTCGCTGGACCGCCAGGGCGCCGAACACCTGGACGCCTTCGAGCGCCGCGCCGTGCAGGAAGCCGCCGTGGCGCAGTGCTGGCGCGTGGCGCCGGGCCCCGACTTCATTCTGGTGCTGCGCGTGGCCGACATGCCGGGTTACCAGGACGTGGCCGAACGGCTGTTCACGCAGGACGCCAATGTGCGCAACGTGCGCGCGTTCTTCGCCGTCAGGCGGGCGAAGTTCGAGACGCAGATTCCGCTCAGCCGGCCGTGATGTTGAGGTTCTTTTGGGCTGCAGCGCTCGCTGGAAAAGCGCCGACAGCTATCAATAACTGAGCAGCGTAGTAGCTCGACAGCACCCACAGCGGCGCCAGCGGCAGCGGCTGCACGAAGCGGTTCAGCGCCAGCAGCGCGTCGCTCAGCATGAAGGCGCAGGCGCCGGCCGCCAGCATCGCCGCCGGCCGGTCGCCCAGCCAGCGCGCGCGGCCCAGGGCCTGCGCCGCCATCAGCGCAATGGCCAGCACGTAGACAGCCACCGGCACCCGCAGCCCGGCGGGCAGCCCACTCGTCCACAGCACGGCGTACATCGCGGCGCCGATCGCCAGCGTGGCCGCCACCGCGCCCCGGCTCGGCAGCCACGGCACACCGCGCTTGAACTGCGTGATGTAGACCCCGTGCGCCAGCAGAAACGCCACCAGGCCGGGGATGAAATAGCCGGGGAACATCAGGAACACGTCGCCCACCAGCGAGCACGCCAGCGCCGCCATCAACCCCCAGCCCGATGGCCCTGTGGCGCTGGGCTGGCGCGCGCGGGCAGCTACAAAAATGATGGCAAACACCATCACCAGCGGCTTGGTGGCGCGGTGCAGGCCCAGCCAGCCCAAGGTGGCGCTGGCGGTGGTCAGCACCGCCGCGGCGACGGCCAGCAGCAGCCAGGTGCGGCCGGGCGCCGAATCAGTGCGCACCACGCCCGTCGACGGTGACGACCGCCTCCACGCGGCCGTCCGCCAGCCCGCCGCGCACCACCACCAGCGCGTCGTGCAGGTTCACGGTGGGGTCGCAGTGACCGGGGATCAGCCACACCGTGTCGCCCAGCGCAGGCAGCGCACCGCCGGGCGTGGCCGGGCGCAGCACGCCGTGCTCGTCGCCACCGTTGCCAAACACCAGCGCCGGCTGGTCGGGCAGCGCGTGCACCAGCGGCAGGCCGCTGTCGATGGCGTGGCTCTTGTGCCCGGCGTCGCACACGGCGCGGTCGGCCGACGCGCTGATGACCTGCGCCTTGACGAACAGCGCCGGCTCGAAGGCGGGCTGCGCCGGCTCGCGCGCGTTCTTCAGGTAGTCGGCGTCCATGAACAGGTAGCTGCCGGGCTGGATCTCGTCCCACAGCCCGCTGGCGGCCTCGTGCGCAAAGGTGCCGGTGCCGGCGCCGGTGATGCGCGGCGGCGCCAGGCCGGCCGACGCCAGCAGCTGGCGCGTGTCGTCCAGCCGGCGCGCGGCCTCGGCGATGGCGGTGCGGCGCTCTTCGCCGGTGCGCAGGTGCTGCGCGCCGCCGTGGTAGGCGTGCAGGCCGGCGTAGCGCAGGCTGGGCGCGCGCGCGGCCAGTTGCCGCGCCAGTTGCAGGGTGGCATCGCCCGGCGCCACGCCGCAGCGGCCCTGGCCGATGTCGACTTCGATGTAGACGTCGATCGCCGCGTTGGTCAGGCGCATGGCCTGCGCCAGCCGCTCGATGCCTTCGGCGCTGTCGACCGCAATGCCCAGTTGCCCGCCGCGCGCCTTCACCTGGTGCGCCAGCGCGGCCACGCGGTGCAGCTTGGTGGGCGCCAGCACCTCGTTGGTGATGAGGATGTCGTCCACGCCCCCGGCAGCCAGCGCCTCGGCCTCGTGCACCGTCTGCACGCACACGCCGACGGCGCCGGCCTGCAGCTGCAGGCGCGCGAACTCGGCGCTCTTGTGCATCTTGGCGTGCGGGCGCAGGCGCACCCGGTGGCGCGCCACGAACTCGGCCATGCGCTGCAGGTTGCGCTGGGCGGCGTCCAGGTCAACCACCAGGGTGGGCGTTTCGATGGCGTCGATGCCCTGGCCGACCAGCGCGGTCAGGCGGTCGGAAAGCTCATGCCGTGATTTCATCGAGGGTGCCGTCTTCGAGGTGGGTGGTGTCGGCCCAGCCGACCAGCGAAAGGCCGGCATCCGGCGTCCACAGCAGGCGGTTGACCGCCGTGTTGCCGATCTGCCAGGTGCGCGCGTCCTGCAGGCCCAGGCCGGTGGCGGCGCGGTACAGCACGTCCAGCACGCCGCCGTGCGTGAACAGGGCGATGTGTTTTCCGGTGTTTTCGGCCGCCAGCGCTTGTACAGCCTGCGTGACACGCTCTCTGAACGATAGCAACGACTCGCCCTGTCCGCCCGGCGGCGACCAGGCAGGTTCGCGCCGGCGCCAGCGTTCGGCGTCGTCGGGCCAGGTGTCGGCGATTTCGGCGAAGGTCTGGCCCTGAAAGTCGCCGAAGCAGCGCTCGCGCAGCGCCGCGTCGGCCACCAGCGGCGCGCCGGTGGCCTCGGCCACGGTGCGCGCGGTTTCAAACGCGCGCGCCAGGTCGCTGCTGACGATCAGGTCGATGGCGTCGCGCCCGACTAGCGCGCGCGCCAGGCGGCGCGCCTGCGCGCGGCCGGTGTCGTTCAGCGGAATATCCAGGTGGCCCTGGATGCGCCCGCCCACGTTCCAGGCGGTTTCGCCGTGGCGGATGGCGAGGATGCGGGTGGCTTGCATGGCGCCATCATGCCATCGCGGCGCGGTGGCACGCCGCGTTCGCCGGCCGTCAGCGCGCGGGCGTGGTAGACACCGGTGCCGGGGGCGCGGCGGCAGGGGCGGGGGGCGGCAGCAGCGGCACGCCGACGCGGCGCACGGGCTGCGCCGGCTGCGGATAACCTTCGAGCGCGGCGACGAACAGCGCCGCCAGCACGTTCTCGGTGTCGTGCCAGGGGCCGTCGTGGCGGGCGCGCGTGTCGTAGACGATCTGGCCGGTCTGCACGTCGCGCATCAGCAGGCTGACTTCGCTGGCGTAGACGGGAATCGACGGGTCCTGCAGCGGCCAGCCCAGGCCGAAGCCGATGCCGCCGCCGCGCCAGCCGCGCCCTATACCCATGCCGAGCGCCAGGCTGGCGTTGCTGCGGCCACTGTAGAACGCATCGTCCATCCAGTACGCGTTGACATAGCCGCCCACCTGCACGCTCACGCGCGGCCGTGCGTCGTCGCGCACCGCGCCCACGCGGGCCAAGGCGGCCTGCGCCATGGCTTCCAGCTTGTCGGGCGCGGGCTGGCCAGCCACCAGCGGGCCGCGCTCAAACCGGTAGTGGGCGCCCTGCAGCACCGCGTTGCCCGGCGGCTGCGCGGCGCTGGTGCGCACGTCGGCGCCCACGGTGCGCGGGCCGGTGGCGCACGCCGTCAGGGCACTTGCTACCAAAATAAGAGCTGTCCGCGCAAACCACATCAGCGCACCCCCGGGATTTTTCCCAAAAAAATCAGGCGTTGACCAGCGCCACGCCGCCAAACGGCGCACCCACCGGCTCGGGCAGTGGCGCCTCGTCGAAGGCGGTGTCGCCATCGGCGTCGGGCACGCCCGTGGCCTTCAGGTTCCTGAAATCGTGCAAGGTTCCGTCCATCAGGTGCGAGGGCACCACGTTCTGCAGCGCGGTGGCCATGTTTTCGATGCGGCCGGGGTACTTCTTCTGCCATTCGCGCAGCATGTCGCCGATCTGCTTGCGCTGCAGGTTCTCTTGACTGCCGCACAGGTTGCACGGGATGATGGGGAACTGCCGGTGCTCGGCCCAGGCCACCAGGTCGCGCTCGTCCACATAGGCCAGCGGGCGGATGACGAGGAATTCGCCGTTGTCGCTGGTCAGCTTGGGCGGCATGCCCTTGATCTTGCCGCCGAAGAACATGTTGAGCAGCAGCGTCTGCAGCATGTCGTCGCGGTGGTGGCCCAGCGCGATCTTGTTGCACTTGAGCCGCCGCGCCACGCTGTACAGAATGCCCCGCCGCAGGCGCGAGCACAGGCTGCAGGTGGTCTTGCCCTCGGGAATCTTGGCTTTGACGATGCTGTAGGTGTCCTGCGTCTCGATGTGGTATTCGACCCCCAGCGCCTGCAGGTAATGGGGCAGCACCTCGGCCGGAAAGCCCGGCTGCTTCTGGTCCAGGTTGACGGCCACCAGCTCAAAGCGCACCGGCGCGCGCGCCTGCAGCTTCATCAGCACGTCGAGCAGGCCATAACTGTCCTTGCCGCCCGACAGGCAGACCATCACGCGGTCGCCTTCCTCGATCATGTTGAAGTCGGCAATCGCCTGGCCGACCTGGCGGCACAGGCGCTTTTCGAGCTTGAGCGCCTCGCGCTCGGCGCGGGTGCGCGCGGCGGGGCCGGCGTTGGCGCTCTCAGGCGCGGGCTGCAGCGCGGGGAATGGCAGAGAAGCATGCATGCCCCGATTTTCGTACGACCGGCGCCGGCCCGCTTACCGGGGCCTTTGGATGGCGCTTAAGCGCGCCGGCGCAACTGCCACCCCGCCGCCAGCGCGGACAAAGCACCCAATCCCAACAAAGCCCAGGGGCTGTTGACCGGCACCGGTGCAGGCTGACAACTGGCAGGATTGCCCACGGTGTAAGTGCCCCGCAGATCCGCGATGGCCTCGTAGGGCCCCCTGCCAAGCGCTGGGTCCAAGGGCGCCGTGTACAAGAAGATGATGCCGCTGTGGGCCGGCAGATTGCCCAGATGAAAAGTCAAGGTGCCATCGGGGTTGGCCGTGGGCGCCGCTGCGGGAACGCTCCACGCAAACGTGTGCCCTGGGTAAAACAAGTTCGCGCGGGCCGTGACCCAATCCACCAAATCTGTGTTGTCCATGACCCAGGCGCCGCCTGCGGGTGGCAACTTGACGGTGAGGGTCGCGTTGTTGATCGCATAGTCGGTGGCGACGACAAAGCGCCAGTACATGGGGAGGTCCGCCGTCCAATTCCAGTGCTGGTTCTCCATCCAGCCAGGTTCGCCCGCAGCGGTGCTGACGGTCTGATCGAAGCCCGTCAGTGAGCCGCCATTGAGCAAGGTGGACTTCGCGTGCCAATGCAACGCGCAGCCCTGACTCAGCACGCCCGACACCCGATCCTGAGCGCTGGCTGGCAGCACCGCTGCTGCCAGCGCCATGCCGCACAACACGGCCGCGGCGCGCCGACGAAGAGAAATTTGACCAACGTTTTGCATGTTTGCTCCTTGGCAATATCGTCGTGGACTATCGTGGCAGGGCGCGCTGGCGCCCACGGGGGCCATGATACGGTCGCATCCTGGATCCCTCCACGCGCTCAGCGCTGGGCTGCGCGGATCAGACCCTCACCACCGCCCCGCCTCCATCCGTATCGCCACTTCGCAGTCGTCGAAGATTTCCAGCTTGGTGATCTTCACCCGCACGCCCTGCACGCCGGGCAGGTGCATCAGGCGGTCGCACAGCTTGCCGATCAGCGTCTCCAGCAGGTTCACGTGCTCGGCCGTGCATTCGTCGATGATGATCTGGCGCACCTTGCGGTAGTCCAGCACGTGGGTGATGTCGTCGTCGCGCGGGTGCAGCGGCTGTGCGCCCAGGTTCAGTTCGGCGTCGACCTGAATCGGCTGCGGCGCGCCTTTTTCGTGGTCCAGAATGCCCAGCGCCGCGTCGAAGCGCAGCCCGGTGAAGCTGAGGCTTTGCAGGCCCCGGGTCGGCAGGTCGCTCATGGCGCGCTCACATCATCGAAAAATCGCGCTCGAAGCGCATCAGGTGCTGGCCGCCATCGACCAGCAGCGTGGTGCCCGTGACCGAGCGGTTGTCCAGCGCAAAGCGCACCGCGGCCGCCACGTCGGCGGGCGTGGACGAGCGGCCCAGCGGGCTGGCGGCGTGCAGCTGCTCAAAGCGCTGGCCGGTCAGCAGGTGGCTGGTCAACGTCAGGCCGGGTGCCACGCCCACCACCCGCACGCGCGGCGCCAGCGCCTGCGCCAGCAGCGTGGTGGCCGACCGCAGCGCGGCCTTGCTGAGCGTGTAGCTCAGGAAATCCGGGTTGGGGTTGAACAGCTTCTGGTCCAGCAGGTTGACCACACAGCCGCTGGCGGCGGGCGCATCGCGCGCGGCCAGATGTTCGGCCAGCGCCTGCGCCAGCAGCACCGGCGCCGCGGTGTTGGTGCGCCAGTGGCGCTCCATTTGCGCGTGTCCGAAGCTGGCCGCGTCGTCGTAGTCGAACAGGGCGGCGCTGTTGACCACCGCGTCCACCGCGCCAAATTCGGCCACCACGCGCGGCAGCAGGCTGCGGGTGGCGGCCTCGTCGGACAGATCGGCATCGAATGCGGCGCTACCGCCCGTCCATTGGGCGCAATCAGCTACGGTTTCAAGAGCATGCTGGCGCGAGGTGTGGTAGTGCACCGCCACCCGCCAGTCGGCCTGCGCCAGCGCGACGGCGATTTCGCGTCCCAGGCGGCGGCCGGCGCCGGTCACCAGCACGGTGCGCGGATGGGTGGCGGTGTTCACGGACAATCGGGGCGTGCAGACGAAGAATCAACCCAGTGTAAACGGCGGCCCCGCGTCGCCGCTGGCCTCGCGCATCGCCGCCGAGATCGCCACCGCCGGCGGCTGGCTGCCTTTCGACCGCTTCATGCACCTGGCCCTGTACGCGCCGGGTCTGGGTTACTACGCCCACGGCTCGCGCAAGTTCGGGCTGATGCCGGGCAGCGGCAGCGACTTCGTGACGGCGCCGGAGCTGTCGCCGCTGTTCGCACGCGCGCTGGCGGTGCAGGTGGCCGAGAGCCTGGCGGCGACCGGCACGCGCGAGGTGTGGGAATTTGGCGCGGGTTCAGGCGCGCTGGCGGCCGGGCTGATCGAGGCGCTGGATGCGCTGGGCCAGCCTTTGGCGCGCTACACCATCGTCGACGTGTCGGGCGCGCTGCGGGCGCGGCAGCAGCAGTGCCTGGCGGCGCAGGGCACGCGCGTGGCCTGGGCCGACGCCCTGCCCGAGCGGCTGCGCGGCGTGGTGGTGGGTAACGAGGTGCTGGACGCCATGCCGGTCAAGCTGCTGGCGCGGCGCGGCGGCGTGTGGCACGAGCGCGGCGTGGTTTTGCAGCCAAATCAAGCCCCTGCGCTTGACAGTACAGCGCATACAGCTATTGATTCAGGAGCAATCGCCTTCGCCTGGCAAGACCGGCCGACCGATTTGCGCCCACCCGTCGAGGTGGACGGTGCGCACGACTGCGTGATCGAAATCCACCCCCAGGCGCGCGCCTTCGTCGCCACGGTGGCCGGGCTGCTTCAGCGCGGCGGCGCGGGGGCGGCCTACTTCATCGACTACGGCTTTCCCGAAGCCGAGTACTGGCACCCGCAACGCACCACCGGCACGCTGGTGTGCCACCGCGCGCACCGCGTGGACGACGACCCGCTGGCCGACGTGGGCGACAAGGACATCACCGCGCACGTCGACTTCACCGGCGTGGCGCTGGCCGGGCAGGACGCCGGGCTCCAAGTCCTGGGCTACACCAGCCAGGGGCGCTTTCTGCTCAACTGCGGCATCGCCGACCTGATGGCCGCGGCCGACTTGCCGGCGCGCGCCAACGCGATGAAGCTGCTGGCCGAGCACGAGATGGGCGAGCTGTTCAAGGTGATCGGCCTGGCCACACCGGGCCACCCGCCCGCGCGCGGGTTTGCGTCGGGCGACCGAAGCCACCGGCTGTAGCCATGATTCGCTGGATTCTCGTCATCTTCCTGGCGCTGATGCTGATCAGCTGGCTGTCGCCGCTGCTGGGCAAGCTGGGCTTCGGCCGGCTGCCGGGCGACTTCCGCTTCAGGCTGTTCGGGCGCGAATGGTTCATTCCGCTCACCACCACGCTGCTGCTCAGCGCGCTGGCCAGCCTGATCGCCCGTTTGCTTTGATTTTGATAGCTGTCTGCGCTTTAGGGACAAGCGCTGGCGGCCTTTTTTGACCCGCAATACCGAGCTACAGCAGCTCGTCCGGCGCCAGCGGGCCCAGGATGCCGAGGATGAAGCGCAGCGCCCAACTGGCGTCGGGCTCGCCGTGCGCGTCTTCAAACAGGGCCTGCGGCGGCGCGCGCCACAGCAGGCGGCCTTCGGGCGTCATCTCCATCTTCCAGGCGCTGTCGTCGAAGGTGTCCTCGATGCGCTCGGTGGCCAGGCGCGACAGCGTGGCGCTGCGGATGACCAGCGCCACCTCGGTGTTTTGCAGCTGCGAGCGCAGGTCGAGGTTCATCGAGCCGATGCTGATGATGCGCCCGTCGATGATGAAGATCTTGGAATGCAGGCTGGCCTTGGAGCCGCCCCCGCCCGAGCCGAACACCGTGCGGTCCAGGTGCTGGGTGCGCAGCGCGCGCATCTCGTACAGCTCCACGCCCAGGCGGATCAGCTGTTCGCGGTAGCGCGCGTAGCCCACGTGCGCCAGCGGCGCGTCGTTGGAGGCGAGCGAGTTGGTCAGCACGCGCACGCGCACGCCGCGATGCACCATGTCGGCAAACACCTTCATCATCTCGGCGCCGGGCACGAAATAGGGCGAAACGATGAGCGCTTCGCGCCGGGCATCGCGCATCAGCGACAGCATGCCGTCGACCACCGTGTCCTCGGTGAAGGTGTCGTTCAGTTCGGGCACCAGCTTGAACGGCTTGTCGACGATGAAGGTGCCTGGCGCCCAGATCAGCCGCAGCGCAGCCAGATCCAGCGGGTCGGGCAACGCGGGCGGGGGGTCGGCAGCCGGCGCCGTGGCACCGGCGGCTTCAGGGTGCGGCGCGTTGCCCGCGTCGGCGCCATTGGCGGCCGCGGCGGGGTGCAGCAACTGTTCGCGCAGCACCTGCAGTTCGTCGGCCGAGATGAGCGACTGCACCGGATAGGCCAGCGGGTTGTTCCAGTACTGGTCGAAGCTGGCCGACATCTGCCGCACCACCGGGCCGGCGGCCAGCACGTCCATGTCGACGAAATTGCTGCCTTCGGCGGTGCCGAAGTAGGCGTCGCCCAGGTTGCGCCCGCCGGTAATGCCCCAGGCGTTGTCGGCGATGTACAGCTTGTTGTGCATGCGGTGCTGCATGCGGCGGAAGTCGTGCAGCGACCGCACCGCGCGCAGCACCGTCGAGCCGCGCCCGCCGGGCAGCGGGTTGTACATGCGCATCTCGACGTTGGGCAGGAAGGCCATGCGCATCACCAGCGCGTTGCGGCCGGTGGAATTGAAGTCGTCCAGCAGGATGCGCACGCGCACCCCCCGGGCGGCGGCGGCGCGCACTTCACGCAACAGCTCGCGCGTGCTGGCGTCGGCGTGGATGGCGTAGTACTGAATGTCGAGCGTGCGGCGAGCCTGCTGCGTCAGCGCCAGGCGGCTCGAATACGCCATGTTGGGCGAATCGACCAGCGCGTAGCCCGACACGTCCGCCGCCACGGCCGACGGGCGGCGCGCCGCCGCCAGCTGGCCCAGCGGCGTGCCCGCCACGTCGGCCAGCGACCGCGATTCGGGGCGCTCCACGTGCTCCGGCAGCCCCGCGCAGCCGCCCAGCCACACCAGCAGCATCACAGCCAGCGACGCGCGCAGCCAGGGCAGGCACGGCGTCAGGGGTCGAGGCAGAAGTTGTGACATGGGGCAGCGGCGCAAAGCCCCTCCATGGTAGGGCCGCCGTGTCAACGCCGTGTGTCGGACGGCTGCGCGGGCCGGCGTGCACGAAAAAGACGCCCGCAGGCGCGCACTAAAAAGCCGCCCGAAGGCGGCTGGGCGGCAAAGGCCGACGTGGATCAGGCGGTCTGGTCGTCCACCGCAGCGCCGGGGGCGTTGGCCATCACCGACTCGATGCCCGCATCGCGCGAGGCGGCACTGCTGTACATCTGGCTCTGGCCGATGACCTGGCCGTTGCTGGCCTTCAGCGTGAAATAGGGCGAGCCGTCCTTGCCGTCCAGGCGGTCAAAACGGCCGGCGTCGGCCGCATTCTTCTTGACGGATTCGATGCCGTTGACCGCGCTGGCCTTGGCTTCGTACATCTCGCTGCTCAGGATGGTCTGACCGTTGCCCGCCAGCAGCGAGAAATAGAACTTGTCGTTCTTGGACTTTTTCAGTTCGAACTTGCCTGCCATGAAACATCTCCTTCAAAAGTGAGAGCGCCAAACGCGCTTGGCTGGCGCGCATTGTGGCCTTTCGCACGCCGGATTTCAATCTTGGCCCGCCAGGATGTGCAATTGCGCACACCGGTGTGGCGCAAAGGTCAGCTTTGCATCAGCATCCGCTTGGACTTGGCAATGGACATCAGCATGCCCAGCGCCAGCCCCAGCGTCACCATGGCCGTGCCGCCGTAGCTGATGAAGGGCAGCGGCACGCCCACCACCGGCAGGATACCGCTGACCATGCCCATGTTGACGAAGGCGTAGGTGAAGAAGATGGTCGTCAGCGCCGCCGCCAGCAGGCGGGCGAACAGCGTCGGCGCGTCGGCCGCGATCATCAGGCCGCGGAAGATCAGGAACACGAAGCCGACGATGAGCGCCAGGTTGCCCGCCAGGCCGAATTCCTCGGAAAACGCGGCGAAAATGAAATCGGTGGTGCGCTCGGGGATGAATTCGAGGTGCGTCTGCGTGCCCTGCATAAAGCCCTTGCCCCACAGCCCGCCCGAGCCAATGGCGATCATGCCCTGCAGGATGTGAAAGCCCTTGCCCAGCGGGTCGCGCGTCGGGTCCAGCAGCGTGCAGATGCGCTGGCGCTGGTATTCGTGCAGCACGCGCCAGTCCACGTCGTCGGCGCACAGCGTGGGCTCGTACATGACGATGAGCACCACCGCCGCCAGCCCCAGCACCACCGGCGGCAGCACCAGCTTCCAGGGCAGGCCGGCAAAGAAGATCACGGCCAGCCCGGCCGCCATCACCAGCAGGGCGGTGCCCAGGTCGGGCTGCTTCATGATCAGGCCCACCGGCACCGCCAGCAGCGCGAACGCCACCAGAAAGTCGAGCGGCCGCGTCTGCCCCTCGCGCCGGTGGAACCACCAGGCCAGCATCAGCGGCATGGCGATCTTGAGCAGCTCGCTGGGCTGAATCACCACGCCCACGTTGATCCAGCGCGTGGCGCCCTTCTTGGTCACGCCGAACAGCGCCACCGCCACCAGCAGCGCCACGCCCAGCGTGTACAGCGGCACCGCCAGGTTCATCAGCCGCTGCGGCGGAATCTGCGCCACCACGAACATGATGCCGGCGGCGATCAGCATGTTGCGCCCATGGTCGGCAAAGCGCGTGCCGTGGTCGAACCCCGACGAATACATCGCCGTCAACCCCATGCCCGCCAGCACCAGCACCGCCGCCAGCAGCAGCAGATCGAACCCTCGCAGCAGCGGCCAGAGGCGCTGCCACAGCGAGGGCTTTTCAAACACGATGGCCATGGGGAATTATCCCCTTTGAGGCGCCGCAGGCGCCCTCAAAGGGCTACCCCTTGCTCACGGCCTCCGCCACCGCCAGCGCCGTCATGTTGACCAGGCGCCGCACCGTGGCCGACGGCGTCAGCACGTGCGCCGGCGCGGCCGTGCCCAGCAGCATGGGGCCGATGGTTACGCCGTGGCCCACGGTGATCTTCAGCACGTTGAACAGGATGTTGGCGGCGTCCAGGCTGGGGCAGACCAGCAGGTTCGCCTCGCCATCCAGCGTGCTGCCGGATACGGCGCGCTCGCGCAGCGCGGCCGACAGCGCGCTGTCGCCGTGCATTTCGCCGTCGCACGGAATGTCGGGGTATTGGGCGCGGAACAGGTCGCGCGCCGCGCGCATGCGCTGGGCCGACGCGCGCTTGGACGAACCGAAGTTGGAGTGCGACACGAACGCCACCTTGGGCGGCAGTCCGAAGTTGCCGACCTCGTCGGCCGCCATCTTGGCGATGGCGGCCAGCAATTCGGCACCCGGCTCTTCGTGCACGTAGGTGTCGGTCACGAACAGCGTGCGGTCCTGCAGCATCAGCGCGTTCACCGTGGCGTAGCCGGGCGCGCCGGGCTCGACGCCGATGATGTCGCGGATGTGTTCCAGGTGCTGGTCGAAGCGGCCGACGGTGCCGCACAGCATGGCGTCGGTGTCGCCCAGATGCACGCTGAGCGCGGCGATCACGGTGGTCGAGCGCCGCACCGCCGCCTTGGCGGCTTCGACCGTGGTGCCGTTGCGTTGCATCAGGCCGTGGTAGGTCTCCCAGTACTTGCGAAAGCGCGGATCGTCCTCGGGGTTGACGCATTCCACGTCATGGCCCAGGCGCAGGCGCAGGCCGGCTTTCTTGATGCGCTGCTCGATCACCGCCGGACGGCCGATCAGGATGGGTTGCGCCATGTGCTCGTCGATGGCGATCTGCGCCGCGCGCAGCACGCGCTCGTCCTCGCCCTCGGCGTAGGCCACGCGCTTTTTGTTGGGCGGCGCGGCCTTGGCGGCGGCGTATACCGGGCGCATCACCATGCCGGTCTGGTAGACGAAGCGCTCCAGGCTGGCGCGGTAGGCGTCCATGTCGGCAATCGGTCGCTCGGCCACGCCCGATTCGACCGCGGCCTGCGCCACGGCCGGGGCGATGCGCGTGATCAGGCGCGGGTCGAACGGCGTCGGGATGATGTAGTCGGGGCCAAACTGCAAGTCCTTGCCCGCATAGGCGGCGGCCACTTCGGCGCTGGTTTCGGCCTTGGCCAGCGCGGCGATCTCGCGCACGCAGGCCAGCTTCATTTCTTCGGTAATCTTGGTCGCGCCGCAATCGAGCGCGCCACGGAAGATGTACGGAAAGCACAGGACGTTGTTGACCTGGTTGGGGTAGTCGCTGCGGCCGGTGGCGATGATGCAGTCGGGCCGCGCGGCCTTGGCGTCTTCGGGGCGAATTTCAGGCTCGGGGTTGGCCAGCGCCAGAATCACCGGCTTGTCGGCCATGCTCTTGACCATGTCGGGCGTCAGCACGCCGGGCGCCGAGCAGCCGAGGAACACGTCGGCGCCTTTCACCACGTCGGCCAGCGTGCGCGCGCCGGTGTCGGGCTGCGCATAGCGCGCCTTGCTGTCGTCAAAGCCGCCGGGTCGGCCGGTGTAGATCAGGCCCTTGGAGTCGCAGGCATGGACGTTCCTGGGCTGCACGCCCAGCGCCACCATGACGTCGAGGCAGGCAATGGCCGCCGCGCCGGCGCCGCTGACGGCGACCTTGACGTCGCCGATTTTCTTGCCCACCAGTTCCAGGCCGTTGAGCAGCGCCGCCGACGAGATGATGGCCGTGCCATGCTGGTCGTCGTGGAACACCGGGATGTTCATGCGCTCGCGCAGCTTGGTCTCGATGTAGAAGCACTCGGGCGCCTTGATGTCTTCCAGGTTGATGCCGCCCAGCGTGGGTTCCAGCGAGGCGATGATGTCGACCAGCTTGTCGGGGTCGCGCTCGTCCAGTTCGATGTCGAACACGTCGATGCCGGCAAATTTCTTGAACAGGCAGCCCTTGCCCTCCATCACCGGCTTGCCGGCCAGCGGGCCAATGTCGCCCAGGCCCAGCACGGCGGTGCCGTTGGTGATGACGCCCACCAGGTTGCCGCGCGCCGTGTAGTCGGCCGCCTTGGTGGGGTCGGCCTGGATGTCCAGGCAAGGGTAGGCCACGCCCGGCGAATAAGCCAGCGACAGATCAAGCTGGTTGGACAGCGGCTTGGTGGGGGTGACGGCTATCTTGCCGCGCACCGGGCTGCGGTGGTATTCGCGCGCGGCATCGCGCAGGGCCGCCTCGGCGGGCGACAGGGGCTTGGTCATCGGTTGTCTCCAGTGGTCGGTGGGCCTTGCGGCCCGTCAGGTGCCGCAGGCCTTCGCTTTTATTCTCGGCGCGTCGCGGGCGGCGTTATTGCAGGCGCAAGCCTAACTCAACTCGCCGCGGCGGGGGCATGCGTGAATGCACGAGGCGCGATTTTGACCCACGCCGGCCACGCCCACAGCTGACGCGACCCCCGCCGCGCCACGCTGCCGTGGTCAACGAATTTCAATTAAAGGAGGCCGCTGGCGCTTTACAAGAGCGGATTGTTAGCTATGAAATTAATAGCAAAATGACGGTCATCGTGCCCTCAGCCCACTTCGCCCCAGGGCGATGGCCGGTGCAGTGCCCAGGCCAGCAGGCCCCGCGCCAGCCGCCGGCCCGCCACGGCGGCGTCGCGCAGCGCGCGGCGCAGCTCGGTGGCGGGGCGGGCCACGTCGGCCGACCAGCGGGCGTCGGTGCGGGCTTGCCAGTCCAACGCCACGCGCTGCAACGGCGTGCCGCCGACGGCGATGGGCTCCACCACCAGCTGTTCGCCCGCGCGCACGGGCAGGCACTGGCCGGGGCGCAGAAATTCGTCGCCGTGCGGGCCGCCGCGCGTGACCCACAGCGCGCCGCGCTGCACACGCAGCACGCCCGCGCGCGCCGGCCGCAGGGTCAGCGCCTGGCCGGGCGCGAGCGTCTGCACGCCCTGCGCGATGGCTTGGAGCGCGAGTGGTGAAAGGGTCTGGGACGCGGACTTCATGGCAACCTCCTGCAGTGTTGTTTGTGCATCAATCCATGACGCCATGTTGGGTGTTTGGTGATTGACAGTCCAATGAAATCCGGCGAGCCTATTCATGCCGTTCACGCATCAATTGCCATGCTGCATTCACAAACCCATTTACGCACCCGGCCCGTGCAGGCCGGCCACCTGCGCGCCTTCGAGGCGGTGGCGCGCCACCTCAACTTCCGCCTGGCGGCCGAAGAGATGGCGCTCACCCAGTCGGCCGTCAGCCGCCAGATCCAGTCGCTGGAGGACGAGGTCGGCGTGCCGCTGTTTTTGCGCCACACCCGCGCCGTCGAATTGACGGCGGCCGGCATGCAGCTGCTGCAGGCCGTGGCGCAGGCGCTGCCGCGCGTCGACAGCGCGGTGCGGCAGATTCGCCAGAGCGCGGGGCGCCGGCAGGTCACCGTCACCACCTTTGCGTCGTTCGCGTCGATGTGGCTGATCCCGCGGCTGGAGGCGTTTCAGCGCGCCTTTCCCGACATCGACATCCGCATCGACGCCAGCGACGCCGCGGTCGACTTGGACGTGGCCGACGTCGACCTGGCCGTGCGCTACGCCGCGGCGGCGCGCATGCCGGCGGGCGCGCGCCGGCTGTTCGGCGAGTCCGTCACGCCCATGGCCAGCCCGTGGCTGCTGAAAAGCGGGCCGCCCCTGCGCAAGCCGGCCGACGTGCTGGGCCACACCCTGATCGAGGCCGCCGACGCCTACACCCCGCACCTTGAATGGCTGACCTGGCGCCGCTGGCTCGACGCCCACGGCATGGAGCGCGCGCAGCCCAAGCGCTGGCTCAGCTTCAACTACGCCTACCAGATGGCGCAGGCCGCGCTGGCCGGGCAGGGCCTGGTGCTGGCGCGCCCGCCGCTGGTGGCCGAAAGCCTGGCGCGCGGTGAACTGGTCGAGCTGTTTGCCGGCATGCGCCTGCATTCACCCATGGCCTACTGGCTGATGGCCGCCCCGCGCAGCGCCGCGCGGCCCGAGGTGCGCGCCTTCGCCGACTGGCTGCTGGAGCAGGCGGTGGCCACGCGCACGGTGATCGGCGAGGACGAGGATCCCGATCTGGTGAACGATCTGGATTGACGGCTGCGCGTGCCGCGGCTGTCCGCACGCCGCTTTGCATCGATAAGTGGTACTTGGTTTCACGCACCGCGCCACAGGCATCTGCCGCCGTGTTGCCTGACAGCGAAGGTGCGGGCGAAAGCCGCTTTTTTGCTTGGCATCTCGCTTGCCCTACGGATAAGCTGGCGGCCATGCTGCCCGAGCCTTCCTTCCGCCTGTTCGCCGACCTGTCGGTGCAGGTCGCCACGCCGATCGAGGTGGGCGACACCCCGCAGGGCCGCCGCCGCCTCATCCCGATCACCGGTGGCAGCGTGCGCGGCGACGGCTGGCTGGGCCGGGTGCTGCCGGGCGGCGCCGACTTTCAGCTGATCGTGAACGAGCAGCTGGCGCGGCTGGATGCGCGCTACGTCATCGAAACTGATGGCGGCGAACGCATCTACGTCGAAAACCAGGCGCTGCGCAGCGGCCCGCCCGAACTGATGGCGCGGCTGGCGCGCGGCGAAACGGTCGATCCGGCGCTGATCTACTTTCGCTGCTGCCCGCGGCTGGAAAGCGCCGCGCCCGCGTTCGCGTGGGTCAACCAGCGCATGTTCTTCGGCACCGGCGCGCGGCGGCCGGCGCAGGTGGACTTGCGGTTTTACGAATTGCTGTGACGCGTTTGTCCCGCCCGGTAACAGGGTAAAAAGCGCCGCTCGCGCTTGCCAGATGAGCGCAGAGAGCTATTAAATTAAGAGCAATTGGCGCGTTGTTGATGGCCCGGGGGCGCCTCACGCCGCCGCCTGGTTCTTCAGGTGCACCAGCGTCGTCAGCCCCAGCAGGTTGACTTTGCTGACCGACACCACGGTCCAGTCGGCGTGGCGCATGTACGGATCGAACGGGAAGTCGGAGCGGAAGCCGATGCGGGCGGCCAGTCCGCTGACCAGACGCTCCAGCGGCGCCCACACCGCGTTGCCGCCGCTGAAATGGTTGAGCACGAAGATGTCGCCGCCCGGCCGGCACACGCGGCGCAGTTCGGCGGTCAGGCGCGCCGGGTCGGGCGTGACCGACAGCACGTAGGGCAGCGTGACGCAGTCGAAGGCGGCATCGGCAAAGGCCAGTTGCTCGGCATCCATGCAGTGCAGGGCGATGCGGCGCGTGGGCATTTCTGCGGCACGGCGCTGGGCGTGCCGCAGCATGCCGCGCGACAGGTCGATGCCGGTCACCGCCGTGGCCTCGGGGTACTGCGCCAGCGTCAGGCCGGTGCCCACGCCCACTTCCAGCAGCGACGCGGGTGCCAGTGCGCGCACGGCATCGCACATGCGGCGGCGGCCGCCTTCCAGCACGGCGCCGAACACCAGGTCATAAAAACGGGCGTAGGTGCCGTAGGTGTGCTCGACGTTCTGGTGGGTGATCTTCATGATGCGCGGGTGTGGGCCGTTCCAGCGGGCCGGCGATGGAGGCTTTAGAAATCAGCGGCGGGCCACGGCGATGCACTCCACCTCGACCCGGGCGTTGAAGGCCAGGCCGCTGGCGCCAAAGGCACTGCGTGCGGGATAAGGGTCGCGGAAATAGGTCTTGTAGACGTCGTTGAACGCGCCCCATTCCTTCATGTCGGCCAGCATTACGGTGCACTTCACGACGTCGGCCATCGACAGGCCGTGGGCCTGCAGCGAGGTCTGGATGTTGTCCATGGTCTGCCTGGCCTCGGCCGCCATGCCGCCGGGCGCCAGCCGGATCGGGCCGGGGCCGGGCACGTTGCCGATCTGCCCCGACAGGTACACCGTGTCGCCCACGCGCACCGCTTCGGAAAACGGCAGGCCGGTGGGCAGCACCTTGCCCGAGTTGAGGTGCGTCACCGCCGGTTGTCCGGGCGCGGCGCAGCCTTGCATCAGGAGCGCGGCCACCACGGCGGCCGCCAGCGTCAGGCGTTGGATCATGGATGTCTCCTGCAAAAAAAGAACGCCGCGTGGTGGCGGCAGCCGGCATTGTGACGAATGTGGCGCAGCCGCCCGCTGGCGCTGACAAAACCTAGGGTTAACCCTATAATCGAATGCATTGCTGAAAAGAGCATCCCCATGATCACCGCATTGCTCATGTTGTTCGCCGTCGTGGCCATCGTCGGCTCGGGCTATGTGACCTCCCGCACCATCGACCGGCTGCACTGAACCGGGTCACCCAAACAAAAGGCTCCGACGGAGCCTTTTTGTTTTTGCCCTTAGGGCTGCGCAGCAAGCCCCTTCAAGAGGCCGCGGAGCAGGCCATCAAGGAACGCCGTGGCCGGGGTTCCCCCGGCCACCAGCGTTGTCCCCTTGAGGGGAAGGCGATGGGTGCCGCATCACGCCTGATTCGCCGGTGTCTGCTTGTGCTCAAGACGCATCGCAGCGTTGCAGCCCTTGCCCATACGCTCTGTATGGGCTGCGGCCTGCGCCTTGCGCTGCGCCCTGATCACGGCGCAGCCATCCGGCAACTCAGGCGCGCCGCGACACCAGCGCCACAGGGGTGGTCACATCAACACTTGCGGCTTTTCGCCGCGCTCGTACACCACGTGCGCGCGGCCGACGATCAGCGGGTCGAGCTTGCCCACCTGCTGCACGTCCTTGCCGGTGTAGGGCAGCTTGTGCAGCACGTAGCGCATGGCGTTCAGGCGCGCGCGCTTCTTGCAGTCGCTCTTGACCACCGTCCACGGGCTGTCGGCGGTGTCGGTTTCAAAGAACATCTGCTCCTTGGCCCGGGTGTAGTCGTCCCACTTGTCCAGGCTGGCCTTGTCGATGGGCGACAGCTTCCATTGCTTGAGCGGGTGGCCTTCGCGTTCCTTGAAGCGGCGGCGCTGCTCGGCCTGGCTGACGGAAAACCAGAACTTGATGACGTGCACGCCGCTGCTGACCAGGTGGCGCTCGAACTCGGGCGCCTGGCGCATGAAGTCCTGGTATTCCTTCTCGGTGCAAAAGCCCATCACGCGCTCGACGCCGGCGCGGTTGTACCAGCTGCGGTCGAACAGCACGATTTCGCCAAAGCTGGGCAGATGCTGCACGTAGCGCTGGAAGTACCACTGGCCGCGCTCGACCTCGCTGGGCTTTTCAAGCGCCACGGTGCGCGCGCCGCGCGGGTTGAGGTGTTCCATGAAGCGCTTGATGGTGCCGCCCTTGCCGGCGGCGTCGCGCCCTTCAAAGATGATGACCACGCGCGCGCCGGTTTCCTTGACCCAGCTTTGCAGCTTCAGCAGTTCGACCTGCAGCTTGAACTTCTGCTTTTCGTAGGTGGCGCGGCGCAGCAGGTTCTTGTAGGGGTAGCCGCCATCGCGCCAGTCGGCCGACAGTTCTTCGTCGGGGTCGGGCTTGTCGGCGTCGTGGTGGCTTTGGTCGTGCAACGCCTTGCGCAGCGCCTTGCGGTCGTCGGGCGAGGCGCCGTCGAAGATGGCGCGCAGGCCGTGCGCGCGCTCGGTGGCGGTGCCGGCCGATTCGTCGTTGACCAGCCGCAGCGCGGCGGCCAGCTGCTTGTCACGCGCCGACACGGTGGCGCGCTCGACGACGAAATGCTCGATCGCCTTGGGCGCCAGCGACGGCGGCGTGTCACCCTTTTTCACCGGACGAACGTCGGTGTTGATGTTCAACGGCTCGCGCGCTTTCTTGGCGGCCGGGGCGCGCTTGGCCGGGGTCTTGCCGGGGCTGGCTTTGTCCATGGTCTCTCCTTCGTGTCTGGCAGCCGGGGTAGGCCGAAACTTTCAACTATCCGCCTGTCACTGGGCTGTCATCTTGATGCGCATCAAAAAAGCCCCCACGCCGGGCGCGCCGGCGTGACGCCGTTCACATTCGGGGCAGGGGCCACACCACGCCGTTGTCGTTGAGGATGGCGTCCAGCGGCTGGTCGTGCGGCTCGGGTTCAAAGTCGAAGATGAAGCCGTGGGTGAAGCCCAGCCCCACCGTGAACGGCCGCGGCTCCAGCGTGGCCAGCGTGCGGTCGTAAAAGCCGCCGCCATAGCCCAGCCGGAAGCCGCCCGGCCCGTAGCCCACGCAGGGCACGAACAGCAGCGTCGGCACGATCATCTCGGTGTCCTTCGGCTTGGGGATGCCGTAGGCGTCTTCCTCCATCGGGCAGCCGGGGTACCAGGTGTGGAAGGTGAGCGTCTTGTGCACCTTGTCGACCACCGGCAGGCCGATCTTGCGGCGCTGGGGCTCGTCCATCAGCTCGCCGTCCTCCTTCCAGCGGTGCAGCGCGGGCAGGGGGTCGAATTCGCCCTTGATCGGCCAGTAGGCGCCGATCACGGTGTCCGGCCGGTCGATGAGCCAGATGCGCAGGATGTCCTGCAGCGCGTCGGCGCGGGCCAGGCGATCTTCCAGGTGCAGCCGCTCGGCCACCAGGCGGTCGCGCAACGTCTTCTTGTCGAACTTGCTCATAATCGGTCGATGCGTTTTCTGAAGAAAATTCTGACACCGTTGTGTGCCGCGTGTGCGCTGATTTTCGGTCAAGCGCAGGCGCAGCCTGCCGGCCAGGTGCCGCCGCCGCTGCCCGACGCGCCCGTGCGCGCCGCGCCGGCCGCCATATCCGCGTCGCCCGGCGCGCCGGCCGACAGTGTGCTGCTGGACATGCGCGAGGCCTTTCGCCGCAGCGACAAGGCGCGCCTGGCGTCGCTGCTGCCCGCCGCGCGCGGCCACGCGCTGGAGCCCTGGGCCGCCTACTGGGAGCTGAAGGCGCGCCTCGAAGAAGCCAATCCGCTGGACGTACAGGATTTTCTGACCCGCTACGCCGGCACCTACCAGGAAGACCGCCTGCGCAACGATTGGCTGCTGCTGTCGGGCAAGCGGCGCGACTGGGCCGCCTTCAACGCCGAGTACCCGCGCTTTCGCATGCGCGACGACCGCGAGGTGCGCTGCTACGCCGCCGCGGCCGACATCGCCGCCGGCAAGACGCCCAGCAAGGATGTGGCCGAGCAGGTGCGGCGCGACTGGTTTGCCCAGCGCGATCAGGACGATGGCTGCCTGTACGCCGCGGGCTTGCTGCACCAAGCTGGCGTGCTACCGTATCAGGAGCTGTGGAAGAAGGCCCGGCTTGCGCTGGAGGCCAATCGCGCTTCGCTGGCGCGGGCCGCCGTGGCGCTCGACGCGCCGCAGGTCGCGCCCGACGTCGCCGCCATCCAGCAGAACCCGCTGCGCTACCTGACCAGCCGCGCCGCCGTCGGCACCCACAAGGGGCAGGAACTGGTGGTGCTGGCGATCATCAAGCTGGCCACGCAGAACGCCGACCAGGCCGCGCAGCAGCTCGACAGCAAATGGAGCGTGCAGCTCAGCCCCGACGACCGCAACGTGGCCTGGGGCGTGGTCGGCAAATGGGCGGCGCTGTCGCTGTCGGACCAAGCGAACAGCTATTTCAGCAAGGTCACGCGCGATGCCGACCTGAGCGACGACCTGCTGGCCTGGAAAACGCGCGCCGCCCTGCGCGCCGGCGACTGGCGCGCGGTGCAGCGTGCCGTGGACGCCATGCGCGAACCGGCCGCCGACGACGGCGCCTGGGCTTACTGGCGCGCGCGGGCGCAGCTGGCGCTGGCGCGCAGTGACGCCGACCGCGCCGCCGCGCGCGCCGGCTTGGAGCGCCTGGCCGCCAACCCCGGCAGCCTGGGTTTCTACGAAAAACTGGCGCTTGAAGAACTGGGCCGCCCCATCAGCGTGCCGCCGGCGCCGGCGCCGCTGTCGGCCGACGAGCGCGAAGGCGCGCGCCGCCACATCGGCCTGAACCGCGCGCTGCTGGCCATCGCCCTGGGCCTGCGCGCCGACGGCGTGCGCGAATGGAACTACTGGACCAACCTGCACGTGCCCGGCGGCATGGGCGACCGCGAACTGCTGGCCGCCGCCGACTTTGCCTGCGCGCGCCAAGTGTGGGACCGCTGCATCAACGCCAGCGAGCGCACCAAGTCCTTCATGGATTTCAGCCAGCGCTTTCCCACCCCGCACCGCGAAGCCGTGCTGCGCCAGTCGCAGGCCATCGGGCTTGACCCGGCCTACGTCTACGGCCTGATCCGGCAAGAAAGCCGCTTCGTGATGGACGCGCGCTCGGGTGTGGGCGCCTCCGGCCTGATGCAGGTCATGCCCGCCACCGCGCGCTGGACGGCGCGCAAGATCGGCCTGGACGGCTTTGTGCCGAGCCAGATCAACGACCGCGACACCAACATCCTCATCGGCACCAGCTACCTCAAGCTGGCGCTGGACGACTTCCAGCGCTCGATGCCGATGGCCGCCGCCGCCTACAACGCCGGCCCGGGCCGCCCGCGCAACTGGCGCAACGGCCCGGTGCTCGAAGGCGCCATCTGGGCCGAGAACATCCCGTTTGGCGAAACCCGCGATTACGTGAAAAAAGTGCTGTCCAACACGACCGACTATGCTGCCCTGTTCAGCGGCCAGCCACAGTCGCTGAAAGCGCGCCTGGGCCAGATCGGCCCATTGGCGCCGGGCGAGCCGGACCTGAGCCGCGACCTGCCCTGAGCCACCCCCGCGCCGCCCTTGGCGCGGATTATTAGGGCGTGTCATCCAATGAATGTCTCCCGCGTGAGGCTTTGCCGGGCCGCAATCAAGGCGCAAACCGCAAGCGGGGTGAGTACCCCGCGAGGATTTGCAACGCCGAGTGCGGCCCGGCAAAGCCTCACCCTCCGGGCCGGGCCTGCCAGGCCGTATCGCGGCGTTGCGGCTCTTGCCAAGGTAACCTACCTTGGCGGCGAGCCGCGCCTTGCGCTACAGCCTGGCAGGCTCGGCGCGGGGGGCATTGATTGGATGACACGCCCTAACCCAATCGTCCGCTAGCGCTTGCCCGGCAAGCGCGGACAGCTATTGATTCAGGAGTAATCGAATGATTCAACGCGTCCTTGTTCTCGGTGGCTCCGGTTTCCTGGGCCGTTACGTGGTCGAGCAATTGCAGCGCCAGGGCGCCGAGGTGACGGTGCCCACCCGGCGCCTGGCCGCGGCGCGCCACATGTGGAGCCAGCCGCGCGTGCACGTCACCGTGGCCGACGTGCTGGACGCGCCCGCGCTGGCGCGGCTGGTGCAAGAACACGACGCGGTGGTCAACCTGGTGGCCATCCTGCACGGCAGCAAGCGGCAGTTTGAGCGCGTGCACGTCGAGCTGCCGCGGCGCATCGCCGACGCCTGTGCGCAGGCCGGCGGCCGGCGCGTGGTGCACATCAGCGCCCTGGGCGCGGCGGCCGACGGGCCGTCGATGTACCAGCGCAGCAAGGCGCGCGGCGAAGCCGTGCTGGGCCAGGCCGCGCAGGTCGGATCGCTGAAGCTCACGGTGCTGCGGCCCAGCGTCATCTTTGGCGCCGAAGACCGCTTTCTCAACCTGTTCGCCGGGCTGCAGCGGGTGTTTCCGCTCATGCCGCTGGCCGGCGCGGGCGCGCGCTTTCAGCCCGTGTGGGTGCGCGATGTGGCGCGCGCCGTGGTCACCTGTTTGCAGGACGACAGCACCATCGGCCAGGCCTACGAATGCTGCGGGCCGGAAACCTGGACACTGCGCGAGCTGGTCAAGTCCGCCGGCCAATGGTCGGGCGTGGCGGGTGGGCGGGGCCGCGCCGTCATCGGCCTACCCAGCGCGCTGGGCCGCCTGCAGGCGCTGGCGCTGGAGCTGCTGCCCGGCGCGCCGCTGATGAGCCGCGACAACCTCGACTCGATGAAGGTCGACAACGTGTGCAGCGGCCAGGCGCCCGGCCTGGCGGCGCTGGGCATCGCCCCCGCGCCGCTGTCGCTCGTCGGGCCGCAGTACCTGGGCCGCGAAGGGCCGCAGGCGCGGCTGGACCGCTACCGGCGTTCGGCCGGCCGCTGACCGGCGTCCGCGCCCGCGCGGAGGGGTGTTCGGCTGACAGACGCCCGCGTGCCGCGGTGGCACGCTGTCTGCATGACCGATTCCCTCTGGACCACACTGGCCGGCACCGTGGCGGCCGAGTTTTCCGACGTGCCCGACCTGGCCGAGGCGCTGCGCATCCTGTTGCGGTTGGCGCTGGCGCTGGGCCTGGGGCTGCTGCTGGGCTACGAGCGCGAAAGCCAGGGCAAGTCGGCCGGCGTGCGCACGCACATGCTGGTGGCCATGGGCTCGGCGCTGTTCGTGCTGCTGCCCAGCCAGATGGGCATGGAAGTGGCCGACCTGAGCCGCGTGGTGCAGGGCTTGATGGCGGGCGTCGGCTTCTTGTGCGCCGGCACCATCCTGAAGCACAGCGCGGGCGCGGGCGAAGAGCACGTGCAGGGCCTGACCACCGCCGCCGGCCTGTGGCTGACGGCCGCCATCGGCCTGGCGTGCGGGCTGGGCCGTGAAGTCACGGCCATCATGAGCACGCTGCTGGCGCTGGCCGTGTTCGCGCTCATCCCGCGGCTGGTCCACCCCGGCGGTCAGGCGCCGTCGGCAGAGGCTGCACGCGACCGCGGCGACTGATTCGCGCCAGCGCATCAATCGCGCGCACAACGGGCATCAATCGTTGCCCAGGCGCGCGCTAGCATGGCAGCCCGCAGACGGAGGAACCCATGCTCAAGCTCTACATCGGCAACAAGAACTACTCGTCCTGGTCCATGCGCCCCTGGGTGCTGATGATGCAGGCCGGCATCCCGTTCGAGGAGGTGATGGTGCGCTTCGACTCGTTCGATGCCGGCTCAGCGTTCAAGACCGCGCTGGCGGGCGTGTCGCCCACCGGCAAGGTGCCGGTGCTGGTGGACGGCGACCTGGTGGTGTGGGATACGCTGGCCATCGCCGAATACCTGGCCGAGCAGTACCCCGAATTGCACCTGTGGCCGCGCGAGGCCCCCACACGCGCCCGCGCCCGCAGCGTGTGCGCCGAGATGCACAGCGGCTTTGGCGCGCTGCGCAGCGCCTGCCCGATGAACATCGAGGCCAGCCTGCCCGACGTCGGCGCGCTGGCGCTGCGCGACAAGCCCGCGCTGCGCGCCGACCTGGCGCGGCTGGTCGCGCTGTGGCAGCAGTTGCTGGGCGAGTTCGGCGGGCCGCTGCTGTTCGGGCGCTTTTCGGTGGCCGACGCCTTCTTCGCGCCGGTGGTGATGCGCCTGCGCACCTACGCGCTGCCGGTGCCGGCCGACGTGCGCGCCTACATGGACCAGGTGTGCGGCCTGCCGGGCGTCAAGGCGTGGATGGACGGCGCGCTGGCCGAGCGCGATTTCCTCGATTTCGAGGAGCCGTACCGGCTGTCCGCCGCGCGCTGACGTGCCTGCCGGCGGCGCGCGCTGAAAGGCGGCCGCGCAACGGCGGCGTGCGCGCCCGCGCCGCTTGGGTTACACTGCCTTCCAGCTTGTAGCCGTTTGCTTGCCTGCGCTACAACGAAGTTTGACGAAGCGCGCGGTGGTTTTCACACCGCCCACTTGCACCACCCGCCTCGACTGCAGGCCTCTTTGGTGGTCACGCTTTTCCCCTGGCAAGTCACTTCCCGTCGGGCGTTGGTGTTCCCGCGACGGCTTTCAACCCCTTTTTCCATGCCTGCGCCTTCGGGTCTTTGACGGCATGGTGGCTTCGGGCCACACCGGCCCGCGATTTCAGTTTCAGTGAATTTCATGTCTCATTCCAACGCCGCGGCCCTGGCCTGCGGCAAGTTCCACCTCACCCCCTTGAGCCGTCCGGCGCAAGACGGGGCCTTTACCGCGGGCCTTTCGATCCGGCGCGGCCGCGGCATGCAGACGCACGACCGCGTCTACACCTTCGTGCGCCGTTTCACCTGCCGTGACAGCGCGCTGCGCTACGCCGCCGCGCAAGCCCGGGCCTGGGTGGCCAACCCGCTGGCCTTCGGCTGATGCCTGTCAACCCCATTCAAGGAGATCCATGGCCAAGGAAGAACTGATCGAGATGCGCGGCACCGTCGACGAGATGCTGCCCGACTCACGCTACCGCATCACGCTCGACAACGGGCACCAGCTGGTGGCCTACACCGGCGGCAAGATGCGCAAGCACAAGATCCGCATCCTGGCTGGCGACAAGGTCACGCTTGAAATGTCGCCCTACGACCTGACCAAGGGCCGCATCACCTTCCGCCACCTCGAGGTTCGCCGGCCGCACGTGCCGATGCGCCGCCGGCCGGCGTAAGCGTTGCCGCGCGTCCAACCCTTCCACCCCATTCCCCCGCGCGATCGCCGATCGGCGATGCGCTTCACCTGAAAGACAACACCATGAACAACAAACTCTACGTCGGCAATCTTGCCTACTCGGTCCGTGACGAAGACCTGCAACAGGAATTTTCGGCCTTTGGCGCTGTGCAGTCCGCCAAGGTCATGATGGACCGCGACAGCGGTCGATCCAAGGGCTTCGGCTTTGTCGAGATGGGCAGCGCGGCCGAGGCCGAAGCCGCCATCCAGGGCCTGAACGGCCGCAACTTTGGCGGCCGCGACCTCACCGTCAACATCGCCCGCCCGATGGAAGCGCGCAGCGGCGGCGGCAACCGCAGCTATGGCGGCGGTGGTGGCTACGGCGGCGGTGGCGGCGGTCGCCGCTACTGATCGCGCGCACGTCGCCCAGCAAAAAGCCGGTTCTGCGTAACCGGCTTTTTTCGTTTAAGCGGCGGGCTTATCGGGCCGCCGTGCGCTGGCCGCCCTGGCGGCGCACCATCTCGCGCACCAGGGCCGAAAACTGCTGCGCCGTCTCGTGCTGCACGGCGGCGGGGCCGACCAGTGGCGGCAGGCCCAGGGTGGGCTCCATCTCGGCGTGGTAGGTCAGGCGCGTCCCGCCGTTGGTGTCGGGTTCCAGCGTCATCAGGCTGGCCATCTGCCGCAGCGTGCTGCCGCTGACTTGCTTGGCGCGGATGCTGCGCTGCGGCGTCAGTGCCATTTCGCGCACCGATTCGAATTCGCTGCTGAACGGGCCGAAGCGCGCCACTCCCTTCTGGCGCACCAGCAGGCGCTGGGCGCTGCGCTCCAGCACTTCGCTGCTTTTCAGCTGGCTCTGGTAGCGCGGCATGTGCTCGAAGTCGGTCAGCACGTCCCATGCGACGGCGGGCGGGACCGGGGCGAACATCACGGTGTCGATGCTGAACGCGTTGCCGTGGCGCTCCACACGCACGTCCTGGCTGGCCACGGGCTCGTTGCGCGGCGGCGTGCCATAGGTTTCGGCGTGCGCCAGGCCGCACCCTGCGGCCAGCAGCAGGGTCGCCATCCGCCATTTCAGCCGGTGGCGGCGCAGCAGGGGGGTCGATTCGGGCTTCACAGGTCGCCACTATGCCGCGTCGGCCCGCGGGGCCGCATCAGCCGAAGAGTGGACAGCGTGTCGGCCACCGTCGTACGTGCTGGCGGCGACACCGCGCCGATACACTGCACCGCATGCAGATCTACATGGTTGGCGGCGCGGTGCGGGACCGCTTGCTGGGCTTGCCGGTGCAGGACCACGACTGGGTGGTGGTGGGCGCCACGCCCGAAGACATGGTGGCGCGCGGCTACCTGCCGGTGGGCAAGGACTTTCCGGTTTTCTTGCACCCGGACACGCGCGAGGAATACGCGCTGGCGCGCACCGAACGCAAGAGCGGGCGCGGCTACAAGGGCTTCACGGTCTTCACCAGCCCCGAGGTGCGCATCGAGGAAGACCTGGCGCGACGCGACTTAACTATCAATTCGATAGCTGCTCCCGCAGACTGGACCAGCGCAGGCGGCCAAAATGGCCTGGATCCGGCGCTGATCGACCCGTTTGGCGGCCAGCGCGACCTGCAGGCCCGCGTGCTGCGCCACGTGACCGACGCCTTCCGCGAAGACCCGGTGCGCATCCTGCGGCTGGCGCGCTTTGCGGCGCGCTTTCACGACTTCGCCGTGGCGCCCGAAACCATGGCGCTGCTGCGCGACATGGTGGCCGATGGCGAGGCCGACCACCTGGTGCCCGAGCGCGTGTGGCAGGAGCTGTCGCGCGGGCTGATGGAATCGCACCCGGCGCGCATGTTCGACGTGCTGCGCGACTGCGGCGCGCTGCGCGTGGTGCTGCCCGAGCTGGACCGCCTGTGGGGCGTGCCGCAGCGGCCCGAATACCACCCCGAGGTCGACACCGGCGTGCACGTGATGCTGGTGCTGGACATGGCGGTGCGCTTGGGCGCGTCGCTGCCGGTGCGTTGGGCCTGCCTGATGCACGACTTGGGCAAGGCCACCACGCCGGCCGATGTGCTGCCGCGCCATCTGGGGCACGAGCAGCGCAGCGGCAAGCTGCTGCGCGCCGTGGGCGAGCGCCTGCGCGTGCCCACCGACTGCACCGAACTGGCCGATGTGGTGGCGCGCGAACACGGCAACATCCACCGCAGCGGCGAACTGAACGCCGACGCCCTGGTGCGTCTGCTGGAGCGTTGCGACGCGCTGCGCAAGCCCGCGCGCTTTGCCGACGCACTGCTGGCCTGCGAATGTGACGCGCGCGGGCGGCTGGGCCTGCAAGAAGAGGCTTACCCGCAGCGCCCGCGCCTGCTGGCCGTGCTGGCCGCCGCGCAGCGCGTGGACACCGCCGACGTGGCCGAGGCCGCCATGGCGCGCGGCGCGCGTGGCGCCGCCATCGGCCAGGCCGTGGCGCGCGCGCGCGCGCGGGCGGTGCAGGCCTGGCTGGACGGCGCGGGCTGAGCGTGCGCGTCGTACACTGCAAATAGCATAGCTGCCAGCGCCTATTCAGCCAGCGCTGGGGGCCGATTTGGCCGGCGCGCACGGCGCCACCGCCGCGCGCCCATAATCCGCCCATGGCCCGCCCCATTTCTGCCGCCCACGATCTGCGCCGCGATGAAATCCTCGACGTGGCGGCGGCCTGTTTTGCGCGCCAAAGCTACCCGGCCACCAGCATGAACGGCATCGCCGCCGCCTGCGGCACGTCGAAGGCGCGCCTGTACCACTACTACGAGAGCAAGGAAGCGATCCTGTTTGATTTGCTGGACCGCTACACGCAAAAACTGCTGGTCATCACCGCGCGGGCGCAGGCCACGGCGCAGCGCAAATCGCTGGACGAACGCGCCGCGCTGCACGAACTGGTGCGCGCCTTCCTGCGCGAATACGAGACCTCGGCCACGCGCCACGCGGCGCTGCTGGGCAGCACGCAATTTCTGGGCGAGCAGCAGCGCGAAGTCATTCTGGACCGCCAGCGCGACGTGGTGGCCGCCGTCACGCGCTTTCTGCGCCGCGCCTACCCCGAACGGCTGCACGACCGCAACCAGACCGCCATCACCATGACGCTGTTTGGCATGATCAACTGGACCTTCACCTGGCTGCGGCCGGGCGGCCCACTGTCGTACGCCGCCTTCGCCGAAGAGGTGATCGCCCTGCTGGACCATGGCCTGGCCCAGCACGCCGCGCCGCCGCCGCTATGACGACCGGCATGGGCCGCTGTGGTAGAAGCTCAGCGCCCATGAAGCCGCCCGCCCACGCCATTGCCCCCGCCGCCTGCGCCGACTGCCTGCTGCGGCGCATGGATTGCTTTTTGCCGGTGACGGCCGACGAGCTGGCCTTCATCCAGTCGTGCCGGCAGGGTGTGCGGGGCGTGCGCGCGGGCCGCGCCATCGTGGCCGAACACCGCGCGCCGCAGCGGCTGTTCACGCTGTACGCGGGTTGGGCCTTTCGGTACAAGACGCTGGCCGACGGGCGGCGGCAGATTCTCAACTTTCTGCTGCCGGGCGATTTCGTCGGCCTGCAGGGCGAATTCACCGACGAGGCCACGCACGGCGTCGAGGCGCTGACGGATACGCAGCTGTGTGTGTTCGGCCAGGACCAGCTGTGGCGCATCTTCCAGCAGCAGCCGCGGCTGGGCTACAACGTGACCTGGCTGTGCGCCAGCGAAGAACGGCTGGTGGACGAAAACCTGGTCACCGTGGGCCGGCGCGCGGCGGTCGAGCGCATCGCCATGCTGTTGATCAACCTGTGGCGCCGCGCCGAACGGGTGTCGCTGGTCGATGAGGAGGGGGCGGTCGAGTTTCCGCTGACGCAGCAGCACATCGCCGACGCGCTGGGGCTGTCGCTGGTGCACACCAACAAGACGCTGCGCAAGCTCGAACGCCTGGGCCTGCACGCGCTCGACAGCGGGCGCCTGCGGCTGATCGACGTCGCGGCGCTGGAGCGCATGGCCGACTACTACGCGCGCCCGCTGCGCCAGGTGCCGCTGATCTGAGCGCCTGAGCAGGGTCAAACAAGCCGCACAGGCGCAGGCGTACACTTTGCAACATGGTCAAACGGTGGGTCGCGTTTCTGGTGCTGTGCCTGCTGGCGCGCGGCTGGGCGCTGGCGCATTTCGCTGACCTGCCGCAGCCGGCGCAGACCATCGCCTGCGAAGACGGCGCCGCGCACGGCGGCGCACATGTCGCCCATCATCAACCCGATGGCGCTGGCGTGGCCGACGACGGTTCCGTATCGCCCGACTGCCGCATTGCCTGCGACCTGGGCCATGCGCCCGCGCTGCCGGGTCTCTGGCTGCCCATGAAAGCCCCGGCGCTGCCCACGGCATGCCCCATGGGGCGGCGGCCGCTGCAGGGCGTGGGGCCCTGGCCGCCTGAACTGCCGCCACCCGCGCGCGGCTGAATCCTTTCTTTTTTTGCTTGCTTGTTGCGCACCGGCGCCGTCGCGCCGTGCGCAGCGTGTCGGTTCCCATTTTCCGGAGTTCATTCATGTCGATGACGCATTACATGGAGTTGCTGGCCACCAACCAGCCCTGGCACCTGATCCTGTTCATGGCGGTGCCGGTCATCCTGGCCGAAACCGTGGCCATCACCGAGCTGTTCATCCTGCTGCACCGCCTGCGCGCGGGGCCGCTGGTGGCCATCAACCGCACGGCCAGCATTGCCGGCGGCATCTACTTCACGGGCGTGTTCGTGTACCTGATCATCAACGCCGTGCTGCCCATCACGCGCGCGGGCGAATGGCGCGGCCCGGCCGACGTGATTGCCGTGGGCTCCTACCTGCTGGGCATCGTGCCGCTGCTGGGGCTGGCGCTGATCGACCTGGGCGTCATCGGCCGCGGCTGGACGCACGAGCGGCGCCTGGCGCGGCATGCGCTGATGGTGGCGCTGTTCCTGGTGGTGGCGCACATCGCCATGATCTTCGGCATGCTCGACCCGGCCGTGCTGCAGGGCGGCGCGGCCGCTGCCGACGCCATGGGGCACGGCATGGGGCACGCGCACTGACGGGCGCCGGTTCCCGTGGCGCCGCGCGGGCGACGCCGATAATCGCGCTCATTCGAGCAAGCATGGAGCTGAGAAAAGCATGAGCGCGATCGACGTCGTCGTCATGGCCGCGGGCAAGGGCACGCGCATGAAAAGCCAGCGGCCCAAGGTGCTGCACCGCCTGGCGGGCCGCCCGCTGCTGGCGCACGTGCTGGACAGCGCGGCCGCGCTGCAGGCCCGCTCGGCGGTGGTGGTGACCGGTCACGGCGCTATCGAAGTTGAAGCATTCTGCGCAGACTGGGCAAGCGCACAAGCCACAAAAGGCTTGCAAATCGCGCTACGCACCGTGCGCCAGGAGCCGCAACTGGGCACCGGCCACGCCGTGCAGCAGGCCGCGCCCGCGCTGCCGGACGACGGCGTCACCCTGGTGCTGAACGGCGACGTGCCGCTGGTGCAGCCCGACACGCTGCGCCGCCTGCTGGCGCTGGCGGGCGAGCACAGCATCGCCCTGCTGACGGTGGACACGGGCGAGGACGCCGGCGCCTACGGCCGCATCGTGCGCGGCGCGGCTGAAGGCGACGGCGACATCCCCGTGCGCGCCATCGTCGAGGCCAAGGACGCCAGCGCCGACCAGCGCGCCATCACCGAGTGGTACAGCGGCGTCATCGCCGCGCCCACGCGCCTGCTGAAGAAATACCTGGCGCTGCTGACCGACGACAACGCGCAGAAGGAGTTCTACCTGACCGACGTCGTCAAGCACGCGGTGGCCGACGGCACGCCGGTGCTGGCGCTGCAGATCGACGACGACGTGGAAGTGGCGGGCGTCAACAGCCCGGTGCAACTGGCCGAGCTGGAACGCGCGCTGCAGCAGCGCCACGCCTTGGCGCTGATGGAGGCCGGCGTGCGCCTGGCCGACCCGGCGCGCTTTGACCTGCGCGGCACGCTGCAATGCGGGCAGGACGTGGAGATCGACGTTGGCTGCATCTTTGAAGGCGACGTGATACTGGCCGACGGCGTGCGCATCGGCGCGCACTGCGTCATCGCCAACGCCACGCTGGCGGCGGGGGCGGTGATCCATCCCTTTACCCACGTCGACGGCGGCCAGGACGGCGTGACGGTGGGCGCGGGCGCGCTGGTCGGCCCGTTTGCGCGGCTGCGCCCCGGTGCGCAGCTGGGGGCCGACGTGCACATCGGCAACTTCGTCGAAGTGAAGAATTCCACCCTGGCTGCGGGCGCCAAGGCCAACCACCTGGCCTACCTGGGCGACGCCACGGTGGGCGAGCGCGTGAACTACGGCGCCGGCAGCATCACCGCCAACTACGACGGCGCCCACAAGCACCGCACCGTGATCGAGGCCGACGTGCACGTGGGCAGCAACTGCGTGCTGGTGGCGCCGCTGACCCTGGGCGCCGGCGGCACGGTGGGCGGCGGATCGACCATCACCAAGAGCACGCCGCCCGGCGCTTTAAGCGTGGCGCGCGGCAAGCAGATCAGCGTGGCCGACTGGCAGCGTCCGGTGAAGCAGAAGAAGTGATGCGAGCCGGGGGCGCGGCGGCGACGGAGATCGACGCGCGTTCAGGCACGGCAGAACCGTTCGAGCCGAGACGGTCTAAGCCACCTGCTGGCATGCATGTCGACCGGCCTGTGACGAGCGCAGCCGAATGGCGCAGGGCGAACGGGTTTTTACCGATCAAGCGCCCACCGGCATGAGAACCCGTCGCGCTGAGCGATGGGCTTCGACAGGCTCAGCCCGAACGGTGGCGGGGCTTGGGCCTGATCGAGTTCACTGCGCAGTGCATCTGCCGACAGGCTCAGCCCGAACGGTGGTGGGCCTTGGGCGCGGTGGCGGTCAATCGGTGCTGCCTGAGCGCAGCCACTCGCCCAGGTAGCCCGCCACCCGCGCCGGCTGCTCATGCACCACCCAGTGCGTGGCGCGCTCGATGCGCCGCAGCGTCATCTGCGGCACCCAGCGCTCCAGCCCGTCCAGCAGCGAGGGCAGCAGCGCCTTGTCCTGCATGGCCCACAGCACCAGCGTGGGGATGCGCACGGTGAAGGCGTCGGCCGGCAGGTCGACCCCGGCGGCGGCGGCATCGCCCTCGCGCGGCGGGCGCAGCGGCGAGGCGCGGTAGTAGTTCAGCCCGCCGGTCAGCCCGGCGCCGGGGCGCGTGCCGTCGCCCGTCCACACCGCGCGGTATTGGGCGCGCAGGGCGTCGGTCATCCAGCCGGCGCCGTCGGGCAGGGTGGGTGCGACGCCCTCGTCGCCCGGGCGCGCCGCGTCGTTGGCCAGCGCCGCCGCCGCGCGCTGCAGGGCGTCCGTGCCGCTGGCGCCGGCCAGGTCGAAGAAGGGCCACAGACGGGCGAAGTCGTGCTCGGCCAGCAGCGCTTCGGCGTCGGGGCGGATCAGAAAGTTCATGTACGCGCTGGCGGCCTGCTGCGCGGGGCTGCCGCGCAGCTCGCGCGCAAAGGTCTGCGGATGCGGCGAATTGATGATGACCAGGCGCTGCATCAGGTCGGGCCGCGCGGCGCCCAGGTTCCAGGCCAGCGCGCCGCCCCAGTCGTGCGCCACCAGCGCGGCCAGCTGGCCCATGGCGCCGCATTCGGCGGCGGTCAGCGCCACGATGTCCTGCGCCAGCGCCTTGGCGTGGTAGGCGCCCACGTCGGCGGGGCTGGTGGAGCGTTCATAGCCGCGCAGGTTGGGCGCCACGCAGCGGTAGCCGCCGTTTTCGGGCTGGGCAAAGTGCGCCAGCAGCTCGTCCCACGCGAAGGCGGCTTCGGGAAAGCCGTGCAGGAACATCAGCACCGGCCGCCCGCGCTCGCCCGCCGAGCGGCAGCTCAGCGTCACGCCGTGGGGCAGCTCGGCCATCCAGGTGTCGATCATGGTTGCTCCTGTATCAATAGCTGTATGTGCTGATGGGGCAAGCGCCGCAGGCATTTTTCTTCGAGATCGCTGCCCTTTTGCATGCTATCGTAGGCGGCGCGCCGGTGGCCGCACAAGGGCGGTCCGTCCCGTGGGTGACGGCGCCAGCGGCCGGCGACAGGAAAACGAGGACATTGACATGAGCATTCGCGTGGTTCGTCTGGGAACGCCTCGCCATGCGGACGAAGGCCTGCGCGTCGGCACCGTGCGGCGCCCGCCGCGCGGCGTGCCCAAGGCGCGCTTTGCCAGCGACGACTGGTACGACGTGTGGTACCCCAACCTGTCGCCCACGCCGGACCTGATGAAGCTGGCGCTGTCGACCCACGACGACCCGGACAGCGCCGAGTCGCGCAAGAACTGGGGCACCTTCACGCGCCTGTTCCGCCGCGAAATGGCCGCACCCGATGCCGCGCGCACGCTCGATCTGCTGGCGGCGCTGTCTCACCGGACGAACCTGTCGGTCGGCTGCTATTGCGAGGATGAGGCGCGCTGTCACCGCTCGGTACTGCGCGAATTGCTGGTGGAGCGGGGCGCTGACTTGCGCTAGCGCGCTATCGAAACAAGAGCTGCCTGCGCAATTGGGGCAAGCGCTGCGGCGTGGTTTTATTCGTCATCGGGCGCGGGCGCGGCGTCGTCCACCACGTCGCGCAGCCACAGCGCCGCGTCTTCCACGCCCTGGCGCTTGAGCGCCGAAAACAGCATCACCGTACCGCCGCCGGCCTGCAGGCGCGTGATCTGCAGCGCCTTGTTCTGCTCGGTGCGGTTCAGCTTGTCGGCCTTGGTCAGCAGGATGAGGAAGGGCAGGCCCTGCTCGACGCGCGGGCGGATGACTTCGAGCAGCAGCTCGTCCAGTTCCTTCAGGCCGTGGCGCGGATCGGCCAGCATCACAATGCCGGCCAGGTTGGGGCGGCTGACGAGGTAGTTGGCCATCACGCGCTGCCAGCGCTGCTTGTCGGACAGCGGCACCGCCGCGTAGCCGTAGCCGGGAAGGTCGGCCAGCACGGCGTCGGTGCTGCCCTGGCGCCCCAGCGCGAACAGGTTGATGTGCTGCGTGCGCCCCGGCTTCTTGGAGGCGTAGGCCAGTTGTGTTTGCTGCGTCAGCGTGTTGATGGCGGTGGACTTGCCGGCGTTGGAGCGGCCGACGAAGGCGATTTCCGGCAGGTCGAGCTGGGGCAGCTGGTGCAGCTGCGCCGCGGTGGTCAGAAAGCGGGCCGTGTGCAGCCAGCCAAGCGCCTGGCGCGCGGCGGCGCTGGCGTCGGGCGCGGGGGTGGGGTGGGCGGGGTGGTCGATCATGCTCGGCGTGGCGCGCACGCCGGGGAAAGGCGGGCAGGTGGGGCATTGTAGAATCGCCAGGATTCGCGCCCCGAGACACTCTTTTCAAAAGAACACCATGCGTGCCATGAAGTCGCTTGTTGCCCTCCTCGCCACCAGCCTGCTGGCTGCCACCGCCTCGGCCGCCGATGCGCCCGCCGCGCCCAAGGTCGATCTGGCCAAGGGCGCCGCCAGCTACGGCGCCGTGTGCGTCGCCTGCCACGCCGCGGATGGCAATTCCACCGTGCCGCTGCAGCCCAAGCTGGCCGCGCAGCACCCGGAATACACCTTCAAGCAGCTGACCGAGTTCAAGAGCGGTGCGCGCAAGGATCCGGTCATGCAGGGTTTTGCCGCCGCGCTGAGCGAAGACGACGCACGCAACATCGCGTACTGGCTGGCGTCGCAGAAGGCGCAACCCGGCTTCGCCAAGGAAAAAGACATGGTGCTGGCCGGCGAGCGCATCTATCGCGGTGGCATCCCCGACCGCCGCGTTCCGGCCTGCGCCGGCTGCCACAGCCCCAACGGCGCCGGCATTCCGGCGCAGTTCCCGCGCCTGTCGGGCCAGCACGCCGACTACACCGTCAAGCAGATGGTGGCCTTCCGCGACGGCACGCGCACCAGCAATGCCGTGATGCAAGGCGTGGCTGCCCGCATGAACGACCGCGAAATCAAGGCGGTGTCCGACTACATTGCCGGCCTGCGCTGAACGTACCTTCGCGCCTGCCCCTGGCGAGCCGCGTCCTGGGCATGGGGCGCGGCTTTTGTTTTTTCATGGGCTTGCACGTGACCCAGGTCAAGAAATTCACTGCGGTGGATGAAACTGTGGCGCGGCGCAAGGCTCCAACCCCCGCTGGCCGCGCGCGGCGGCACAGCCGACCCTCTCATCGCGCATGACCACCGACACCCACAGCACCCACGGCATCGAGCCCCGGCGCGGCTCCGAGGCCTGGCGTTCGGCGGTCGAATTGCTGTCGTCGATGCGCTTTGCCATCGCGCTGCTCACCGTCATCTGCATCGCCTCGGTGATCGGCACCGTCATCAAGCAGCACGAGCCGGGCGTCAACTACGTCAACCAGTTCGGGCCGTTCTGGGCCGAGCTGTTCCTGGCGCTCAAGCTCAACGCGGTCTACAGCGCGTGGTGGTTCCTGCTGATCCTGGCTTTTCTGGTGACCAGCACGTCGCTGTGCATTGCGCGCAACACGCCCAAGTTTCTGGCCGACATTCGCAGCTACAAGGAAAACATCCGCCACCAGAGCCTGCAGGCCTTTCACCACAAAGCCCAAGGCACGCTGGCCGCCGCGCCCGCCGACGAAGCGCGGCGCATCGGCCAGATGCTGGCCGGCGGCGGCTGGAAGGTGCGCCTGCAGGAGCGCGACACGCCGGGCGGCAAGGGCTGGATGGTGGCCGCCAAGGCCGGCGCTGCCAACAAGATCGGTTACATCGCCGCGCACAGCGCCATCGTGCTGATCTGCCTGGGTGGTCTGTTCGACGGCGACTTGTTCGTGCGCGCGCTGACGTGGTTTGGCGGCAAGTCGGTGTACGCCGGCGGCGGCCTGGTGTCCGACGTCAAGCCCGAACACCGCCTGCCGCAAAGCAACCCCGCGTTTCGAGGCAATCTGGTGGTGGCCGAGGGCACGGCGGCCAGCACGGCCATCCTCAGCCAATCCGACGGCATTCTGCTGCAAGAGCTGCCATTCTCGGTCGAACTGAAGAAGTTCATCGTCGAGTATTACTCCACCGGCATGCCCAAGCTGTTCGCCAGCGACATCGTGATCCACGACAAGGCCACCGGAAAAGCCACACCGGGGCGCGTCGAGGTGAACCACCCCGTGAGCTATGGCGGCGTGCAGATCTACCAGAGCAGCTTTGACGACGGCGGCTCCAGCGTGAAGCTGCGCGCCGTGCCGATGAACGGCGGCATGCAGCCGTTCACGGTCGAAGGCACCATCGGCGGCCGTTCCGAGATCACCAACGGCAGCGACAAGATGACGCTGGAATACACGGCGCTGCGCGTCATCAACGTCGAAAACCTGGGCGACGACCGACCCGGCGCGGGTTCGGGCGCCGACGTGCGCAAGGTCGACCTGGGCCACGCGCTGACGCAGCGCCTGGGCGCGGCCGACAAGACCGTGACGCAGCGCCATCTGCGCAACGTCGGCCCCAGCATCACCTACAAGCTGCGCGACCCAGCCGGCCAGGCGCGCGAATACCACAACTACATGCTGCCGGTGGACACGGGCGACGGCTCGCCCGCCTTCCTGCTGGGCGTGCGCGCCTCGCCGGCCGAAAACTTCCGCTACCTGCGCATTCCGGCCGACGACGACGGCAGCATCGACGGCTTCGTGCATCTGCGCGCGGCCTTGCTTGATCCGGCGCAGCGCGAGCGCGCGGTGCGGCGCTACGTGGCGAAGGCCGTCGATGCCAACCGCCCGGAACTGGCCGATTCGCTGGCCGCGTCGGCCGCGCGCGCGCTGGCCCTGTTTGCCGGCGCCGAGCCGGTGGCGGGCAAGAAGGCCGTGGGCGGCCTGCAGGCCATCTCCGACTTCATGGAGTCGGCGGTGCCCGAAGCCGAGCGCGAGCGCGCCGCCGACGTGCTGCTGCGCATCCTCAACGGCAGCCTGCTGGAGCTGAACGGGCTGGCGCGCGAAGGGCAGGGCAGGAAGCCGCTGCCCGAGAACGAATCCACCCAGCGCTTCATGACGCAGGCGGTGCTGGCGCTGTCGGACGCGCCGCTGTACCCGGCGCCGGTGGCGTTCGAGCTGCAGGACTTCAAGCAGGTGCAGGCCAGCGTGTTCCAGGTGGCGCGAGCCCCGGGCCAGAATGTGGTCTATCTGGGCTGCCTGTTGCTGATTTTGGGCGTCTTTGCCATGCTGTACATCCGCGAGCGACGCTTGTGGGTGTGGCTGGCGCCACAGGGCGACGGCGCGCACGCCACGATGGCGCTGTCCAGCAACCGCAAGACGCTGGACGCCGACCGCGAATTCGAGCAACTGCAGCGCAAGCTGCTCACCTCCTCCTGAAGGAGTCTCCGGCCATGAACACCCACGTTGCCACGGCGTCCAACGCCACCCTGACGCTGAACGAAGGCTATTTCTCCCGCCGCACCTGGGCCGACTGGCTGTTTGCGCTGCTGGTGGTGGTGGGCGCGGTGGTCGCCTTCCAGCGCTACCACGGCGCGATGGACGTCTACGAAAAAGGCATCCTGGTCGGCACGGTGCCGGTGGTCATCTGGCTGGGCTGGTTCTGGCGGCCGCTGCGCGACCTGATGCTGGTGGTGGCGGGGCTGTCGCTGCTGGCGATCTGGCTGTACGACGGCGGCAACCTGCGGCGCGCCGACTCGGTGTTTCTGCTCAAGTACTTCTTGTCCAGCCAGTCCGCCATCCTGTGGATGAGCATGCTGTTCTTCATGAGCACCGTGTTCTACTGGGGCGGCATGTTCATCCGTGGCCAGCAAGACGTGCTGGAAGGCCTGGGCAGCCGCATCGCCTGGGTGGCCGTGACGCTGGCGCTGGTCGGCACCATGGTGCGCTGGTACGAAGGCCACCAGATCGGCCCCGACATCGGCCACATCCCGGTCAGCAACCTGTACGAGGTGTTCGTGCTGTTCTGCTGGCTGACGGCGCTGTTCTACCTGTACTACGAGGCGCAGTACAAGACGCGCGCCATGGGCGCCTTCGTGATGCTGGTAGTCAGCGCGGCGGTGGGTTTTCTGCTGTGGTACACGCTGGTGCGCGAGGCGCATGAAATCCAGCCGCTGGTGCCGGCGCTGAAAAGCTGGTGGATGAAGCTGCACGTGCCGGCCAACTTCATCGGTTATGGCACCTTTGCGCTGGCGGCCATGCTGGGCTTCGCCTACCTGGTCAAGCAGCAGGCCACCGAAACGCGCTGGTACAAGCTGACGCCGATCTGGATCTTCGGCATCGCGCTGTGCTTCGTGCCGCTGGCCTTCCGCCAGCGCAACCCCGCCGAAGCGGGTGGCAGCTACTGGCTGGGTTACGCGCTGATCGCGGCGCTGATCGTCGGCGGCATCCTGCTGGGCCGCAAGCGCATCGCCGAGCGGCTGCCCAGCTTCGAGGTGCTGGACGACGTCATGTACAAGTCCATCGCCGTCGGGTTTGCTTTCTTTACCATAGCAACCGTGCTGGGCGCACTGTGGGCTGCCGAGGCGTGGGGCGGCTACTGGAGCTGGGACCCGAAAGAAACCTGGGCCCTGATCGTGTGGCTGAACTACGCCGCCTGGCTGCACATGCGGCTGATGAAAGGGCTGCGCGGCACCGTGGCGTCGTGGTGGGCGCTGGCCGGCCTGGCGGTCACCACCTTCGCCTTCATTGGCGTCAACATGTTCCTGTCGGGCCTGCACAGCTACGGCAGCTTGTGATCCGCCGCGGGTAGGGCGGGCGTTCATGCCCGCCATCGAAACACCGCCCTTTGCGCGCACGTTCCTTTGCGCGGGCCTGCATGCCCGGTCGACGCAGCAGACACCGTGCACGGCCCATTTTTCAGGAGCGCATCCATGCTGATCCGCATTCGACGCGACGGTTTCGACGAGCCCTCGGGCAGCGACATCACCCCGCGCGCCGCCTATTTGCAGCGCCGCGCGTGGCTGAAGGCGCTGGCGGGCGGCGCCGCGGGCACCGCGCTGGCCGGCTGGGCGGCTCGCGACGCGCTGGCGCAGTCGCGGCCGGGCAAGCTGGCGCCGTTGGCGGCGGGCAAGTCCACCGTCGCCGGCGCGATGACGATGGAAAAGACCACCGACTACGCCGACGTGACCAGCTACAACAACTTCTACGAATTCGGCACCGGCAAGGGCGATCCGGCGCGGCGTGCGCACGCGATGAAGACCCAGCCGTGGAGCGTCGACGTCGAAGGGCTGGTGCACAAGCCGGGCCGCATCGGGCTGGAAGACCTGCTCAAGCTCGGCGCGATGGAAGAGCGCATTTACCGCCTGCGCTGCGTCGAGGGCTGGTCGATGGTGATTCCGTGGATCGGCTATTCGCTGTCGGCGCTGATTCAGCGTGTGCAGCCGCAGGGCAGCGCCCGCTATGTCGAATTCGTCACCCGCATGGACGAGCAGGCCATGCCGGGCCTGCGCACGCCCGGCTTCGACTGGCCGTACACCGAAGCCCTGCGGCTGGACGAGGCCATGCACCCGCTCACGCTGCTGGCCTTTGGCATGTACGGCGAGGTGCTGCCTCACCAGAACGGCGCGCCGCTGCGGCTGGTGGTGCCGTGGAAGTACGGTTTCAAGAGCATCAAGAGCATCGTGAAACTGCGCTTCGTGGAGCAGCAGCCGCGCACGCTGTGGCAGAAGATCGGCGCCGACGAATACGGTTTTTATTCCAACGTCAACCCGGACGTCGACCACCCGCGCTGGAGCCAGGCCACCGAGCGCCGCATCGGCGAAGACGGGCTGTTCAGCCGCAAGCGCAAGACGCTGATGTTCAACGGCTACGAGGCGCAGGTGGGGCAGTTGTACGCGGGCATGGACTTGCGCAAGAACTATTGACTTGATAGCTGATTGCGCTTTCTGCGCAATGGCTTGCAGCCGACTTCAATCGCTTTATTGATTTTGAGCTTCCGATCCGCCCTGCTGCACCCGCTGGCCAAGCCGCTGGCGTTCGCGCTGTGCCTGCTGCCGCTGACATGGCTGTTATGGGGTGCGGCCAACGGTCAGCTGGGCGCCAACCCGGCCGAGGCATTGATCCGCGGCTTGGGCGACTGGACCTTGCGCTTTCTGTGCCTGACGCTGGCCGTGACGCCGCTGCGCATTCGGGCCCGCGTGCCGCAGCTGGCGCGCTTTCGGCGCATGTTGGGCGTGTTCACGTTCGGCTATGCCTGCCTGCACCTGCTGGCCTACGGATGGCTCGACATGGGGCTGGACGCCGGCGACATCGGGCGCGACATTCTCAAGCGACCGTTCATCCTGGTCGGCTTCGCGTCCTGGCTGTTGTTGTTGCCGCTGGCGGCCACGTCGTTCAACCGCGCCGTGCGCGCGCTGGGGGCCGCGCAGTGGAAGGCATTGCACCGGTTGGTCTACGTCATCGCGCCGCTGGCGCTGCTGCACTTCTTCTGGATGCGCGCTGGCAAGAACGATTTCGCCGACGTGGCGCTGTACGGCGCGACGCTGGGTGCGCTGCTGCTGGAGCGGTTGCTGCGCTACTTTGCGCCCAAATCAAGTGATCGCGCTTGATGGGTGCGCGCGATCAGCTATAAATAAGAGAGCGAAAGAGCGCGACGCTCGCGGCGTTGTCGTGCGACAGGCGTCCGCAAAGCGGTGGCGGCGCCAGCGCTCATTGAATGTCCGGAACGTCTGGCAGAACGGGCGGTGGCGCGGTAGGAAGCGAGGCCGATGCGGCCGCGGCAGGCGCCGGGGCGCTGGCCTGGGTGCCGCTGCCGCCAAACACCGTTTGCGGCAGCGTCGCGCGCCCCGCCGCGGCGGGCGTCTGCGGCAGGTACAGCGGCCCTTTCTGCCCGCAGGCCGAGAGCCCCGCGCACAGCATGAGCGCGGCACCGGTGACTAGAATGGATCGATGCGGCAGCGCGAACGACATGAGGATGAATTGTAATGACCGACCTGGAGTATCTGGACCGCGCCGAGGCGCTGCTGCGTGCCGTGGAGTCGCAATGCGACCATCTCAACGACACGACCGATGTCGACATCGACAACCAGCGCGTGGGCGGCATGATCACGCTGGTATTTCCGGACGCGAGCCAGATCGTGGTGAACCTGCAAAAACCATTGCAAGAAGTGTGGCTGGCGGCGCGTTCGGGCGGTTATCACTTCAGATTCAACGATGGGGCCTGGCGCGACACGAAGTCGAGCGAGGAATTCTTCGCCTGCCTGTCGCACAGCGCCAGCGAGCACGCCGGCATGCCGCTTGAATTTCGCGCCGGCTGAGTGAGGCCGCGGGGCCGGCGGTGACAGCCCCGGGGCGGCGCGCCCTCAGTTCTTGAACAGGTCGAGGATGCGGTTGCGCTCTTCGGAGGGTGCAGGTTCACCCGGATCCGCCGAAGGTGGTTCGCTGGGGCTGCGCGGGCGCGGTGCCAGGCCGGCACCGCCCAGGTTGCTGATACCGCCGCCGCGCGCATATTCTTCGTAGTACCAGTCGCTGCCGATTTTGACCACGCCTTCGGGCGGCTTGGGTTCGGTCACCGGCACGCCCTTGAGCGCGGTCTGCATGAAGTTGATCCAGATCGGCAGGCTGAGGCCGCCGCCGGTTTCCTTGCTGCCCAGGTTGCGCGGCGTGTCATAGCCCATCCACACCGTGGCCACCAGGGTCGGCTGATAGCCGGCGAACCAGGCGTCCATCGAGTCGTTGGTGGTGCCGGTCTTGCCGCCGATGTCGCTGCGCTTGAGCAGGGCCTGCGCCTTGGCCGCGGTGCCGGTACGCGCCACTTCCTGCAGCATGGTCGTCGTGATGAAGGCGTTGCGGGCGTCGATGGCACGGTTGGCCTCGGTGGGGCCAGCGGGCTGGCTTTCGACCAGCACCTTGCCGGTGTGGTCGGTGACGCGGGTGATCAGGAACGGATTGACGCGGTAGCCGCCGTTGGCGAACACGGCAAACCCGGTGGCCAGTTGCATCGGTGTCACCGAGCCCGCGCCGAGCGCCATCGTCAGGTAGGGGGGGTGCTTGTCGGCGTCGAAGCCGAAGCGCGTGACCCATTCCTGCGCGTACTGCGGCGTGATCGTCTGCAGAATGCGGATGGAGATCATGTTGCGCGACCGCGCCAGGCCGCGCTTCATGGTCATCGGGCCTTCGAAGCCGCCTTCGTAGTTTTTCGGCTCCCATGGCTGGCCACCCGTGACACTGGCGTCGAAGAACAGCGGTGTGTCGTTGATCATGGTGGTGGGCGAAAAGCCCTTTTCGAGCGACGCCGAATAGATGAAGGGCTTGAAGCTCGACCCCGGCTGGCGCCATGCCTGCGTGACGTGGTTGAACTTGTTCTTGTCGTAGTCGAACCCGCCCACCAGGGCTTTCACGGCGCCGTTGCGCGGGTCCAGCGCCACCAGCGCGCCCTCGACCTCGGGCAACTGGGTCAGCTCCCACGTGCCGCGACCGCTCTTGGACAGGCGAACGATCGCGCCCGGGCGGATGCGAATGGTGGGCCCGGCGTTGGCAGACAGTCCCGAGGACACGGGACGCAGGCCGTCGCCACTGACTTCGATCACTTCGCCACCGCGGCGCATCACGGTCACCGTGCGGCCCTTGACCTGCGTTACCACGGCGGCTGCCAGGTCGCCCGCGTCGGGGTGGCTGGACAGGGCGTCATCCACCGCTTCTTCGACATCGGCCTTGGCCTTGGGTAGGTCAATGAATTTTTCAGGCCCGCGATAGGCCTGCCGACGGTCGTATTCGAGGATGCCGCGGCGCAACGCGCCGTAGGCGGCGTTCTGGTCGGCGGTGTTGATCGAGGTGTAGACGTTCAGGCCGCGGCTGTAGGTTTCATCTCCGTATTGCGCGAACATCATCTGGCGAACCATTTCGGCCACGTATTCGGCGTGCACGCGGGTGGCTTCGTTGGCGGGCCGGATGCGAAGTTCTTGCTGTTTGGCCGTGGCGGCTTCGGCGGCGGTGATGAAACCGTGCTCCTGCATGCGGTCCAGGATGTAGAGCTGGCGCTCGCGTGCCCGCGCGAAGTTGGCGACCGGGTTGGCGCTGGAGGGGAACTTGGGAATGCCCGCCAGCATCGCGGCTTCGGCCGTGGTGATGTCCTTCAGGGGCTTGCCGAAATAGGTCTCGGCCGCCGCCGCAAAGCCGTAGGCCCGGTTGCCCAGAAAAATCTGGTTCATGTAGATCTCGAGGATCTGGTCCTTGGTCAGCGTGTGCTCGAGCTTGAAGGTGAGAAGGACTTCGTAGATCTTGCGCGTGTAGGTCTTCTCGGTCGACAAATAGACGTTGCGCGCCACCTGCATGGTGATGGTGGAAGCGCCTTGCGCCTTTTCGCGCCCCAGGTTGGCCAGGGCGGCGCGTGCCACGCCGACATAGTCGACACCGCTGTGCTCGTAAAAGCGTGCGTCCTCGATCGCCAGCACGGCGTGCTTCATCACCTGCGGAATGTCGGCGATGGGCGTGAGATTGCGTCGCTCCTCGCCGAATTCGCTGATCAGCGTGCCTTCGGCGGTGAAGATGCGCAAGGGCAGCTTCGGGCGATAGTTGGACAGCACCGATACGTCCGGCAGGTTGGGGTAGGCGATGGCCAGCGCCATCAGACCCGCCATGACGGCGCACAGGGCCAGGGCGATCAGCGTGCCGCCGAGCCAGACCATGCCCTTGGCGAGCCAACCCACCCAGCGCGCCGGGGAGCCCGCGCGCGGTTTCACGTCATCGGGCGAATTTTCACTGGACATAAGACATCGGCAAGAGGGTGAATACCTTTGGATAACGGGTCGGGCGCGGGCGCTCAGGCGTCAGGGTGCGCCATTGTCCGCGCAGTTCAGTGCCGTCGCCAGCGACGCTCAACGCGCCTTGGTGCGCGTATGCTGCAATACGTAAGAATTTGTCCATATCCGTTAGTTTTTGGCAACGAAGCAGCACGCAAAACAGGCGGTGTTTTGGGGATGAACTGCTAGCATTCGACCTCGGATTCGAGTCATGTATCGATGGTCCCGGTCCGAAATATCAGGTAACAGGATCGTTGTCTTGAATACTGGGTCGTTGTTCAGCCGGCAACCGGCGCCCTTGATCGGTTTGGACGTCAGTTCGTCCAGCGTGAAGCTGGTGGAGTTGGGGCGTGATCGTGCGGGCAATCTCGTCCTCGACCGCTGTGGCATCGAGCCGTTCGAACGCGGGTGGATCAAGGACGGCAACATCGAGAATTTCGACGACGTGGTGACGGCCACGCGTCGCCTGCTGAGCCGGGCAGGATCGCGAACGAAACACGTGGCGATGGCGCTGCCCGCGTCGGCGGTGATCAGCAAGAAGATCATTCTACCGGGGGGCCTGAACGAGCGCGAAATGGAAGTGCAGGTAGAGGCCGAGGCCAATCAGTACATCCCCTTCTCGCTCGACGAGGTTACTTTGGACTTCTGCGTGGTGGGGCCAAGCGCGACCTCGCCCGGCGATGTCGAAGTGGTGATCGCGGCGTCGCGCAAGGAAAAGGTGGAGGATCGGCGGGGGCTGGCCGAGGCCGCGGGTCTGCTGCCCGTCGTGATCGACGTGGAGTCGTACGCCGCGCGCCTGGCCGCCGGCCGGGTGGTGAAGCGCCTGCCTGGCGGCGGGGCCGATGCGCTGATTGCGCTTTTCGAGATCGGTGCCTTGACTTCCACCATGCAGGTGCTGCGCAACGACGACCTGATTTATGAGCGCGACCAGGTATTTGGCGGCGCCCAGTTGACCCAGATGCTGGTGCGCCAGTATGGGTTCACCCATGACGAGGCTGAAAACAAGAAGCGCGCGGGGGAGTTGCCCGCCGACTACGCGGCCACGGTGCTTGGGCCCTACGTTGAATCGCTGGCCCAGGAAGTCGAGCGGGCGCTGAAGTTCTTCTTCACCAGCACGCCCCACCACCGCGTTGACTACATTTTGCTGGCCGGTGGCACGGCCAGCCTGCCGGGGTTGAGAGAGGCGGTGACGCAGCACACGACGTTCGCGTGCCAGGTGGTCAACCCGTTCCACGGCATGGCGCTGGGTCGGTCGGTGCGCGAGAAGAAGATGCTGCGCGAGGCGCCCTCGTACCTCACGGCCTGTGGCTTGGCGATGCGGAGATTCCTGCGGTGATCCTGATCAACCTGCTTCCTCACCGCGAATTGGCGCGCAAGCGGGCGCGCCAGGTGTTTAAGGCTACGCTGAACAAGCCATCGTAATTTCCCGCACACCAATTGATGACGCGGTTCTTCGGGCTGTACGACCTTGCGCACGGCCCATCTGGGCCGTGCGGTGGGCCCTGTGGCCCGATTTCCGCGCCT